>CEAC01029045.1_pt1 | contig 33096 bp, 32 predicted proteins | sample 557411 | NCBI WGS metagenome assembly CEAC01 (sample SAMEA3182094, study PRJEB8094) | gut metagenome | biome: human; feature: gut; material: Stool; isolation source: human stools | place: Canada | collected 2012-02-21
CTATTGTGCCATAATCACTTATTGCCTTGTGGCGATAGTGCAGCACGATATGAAACTGGAACGCAGCATCTACGAAGTCCTTCAGATACTTGGAATATCGTTGACCGACAAGACCCATCTGCGCGATCTCTTCGACAAATCGAATTTCAAAAATGTCAATGTTCTCTGTGATTCAAGTGAACCGAATTTATTTAATTTTTAACCCCGTCCATTTTTAGTGGACAGTAGTGAGCCTTTATAATAAAAAATATTAGCTTCGCCGGCAATTTTCTCTGCTTCGTGAAGGCTGAAATCTCTGAGTTGTGCAGGAACAACTTCTAATTGGAGATTACCTTTCCCATATATCTTGTTGAAAACGCCCAAAGTCTTTTCGTGTGCAAACCAGTCGAAATATGGTTTTTGCAAAGCCAGCAACGAAGCATCCTCTCGAAAGGTAAGCGGAGCGAAGACTGGTCGTTCTGAATAAAGTTGATAACGTTCCAGAACATATTTCGTTTCCTCATTAAGACGGTAACTCAGGATGTCAACAGCAATCATGTGACATGCAGCGAGCAATCCTGCGGTGACTGATATGAATCCGACCACGCCGTTCCTGCCAAATTTTATTTGTCTTATGAGATAGATAATACCTATTAATGAACAGATTGCGCCCAGTCCATTAATTCTTGCACCTGTTTTAAAATAAATAGTCAGAACAATCGATGCTATTGATATTTCAAGAAGGGTTAAGTTGATGGGCGTAAGAACAGCCGATACATGCTTCCGGGCCATTAGAGCCGAAAGCACAACATATAATAAGTTCACGAAAAGGAATGGATATATCAATATCATTCTTTCCTCAAAGAAAGCCCAACGAGTCCATTTACATTGCAGTATCAAAGGTAGTGCATCAATCAAAATACCACATGAAAGGCCAATAGAAACCGCTACGATATAACGATTGCGATGACTTTTAAAAAAAATCATCAGACAAATACAAGCGCCTAATATAACACCCGCATATGCCTCAAGCCAAAATCCTAAAAGAACGCTACCAATAAATAGCAGGACGACCGAATGCCTTTTGTGTGTTAAGATGGATTTAAGTAAAATCAATGATAATGCCGAACCCCATAAATATGGCGCTTGGAAACTGACAAGATACAATTGATCCCACCAGGGGAAGAGAAATATGAATCCTGATGCGAAAATCGTCATCCCTTTCCAGGAGCAGTTAAAGTTTCCTAATTGACTTCCTGTGCGTAATATATAAAAAATAGAAATACAACTTATTAAGGCCGGAATCCATTTGGGAAGTAATATGATCACAGGCATCAACAAATTCGGTAGCCTGAAATGGTTCGTCTCGAATATTTGTTTGATATTGGTATAATATACGTTCAAGTCGAATGCATCGCCATGAAGGAAAGTATCTTTAAAATAAATGACACTGAATAAGTCATCTGAGATAAGAGGGAAAAACCATAATCCTATCGAAATTATGATAGCGGTAAAAGCTATTAATGAATAGCATATCGATTCCTTCGTTGTTATGGTTTTAGCACCTTGAAATTTCATCAGCAGGAAATCACTTATCTTAAACAACTATAAATCATTAGCATAGAGATCTTCATTCCGGAAGAATATTACTCCGATTATATTTTGAAAAATTGAATGATTGACTATAACTTGCAGATACGCCATGAACTTAAGAAACTGCTTCATGTCAGAGTCAACATTTAGAGCTTGTTTAATAATAAATCCGTCTTAGGATATGAGATCCTATCGGCAACATTTATTATTACACAAGCTCTAAAGAGCAACCGAAGTTGCAATTGCATTTCCGATTCAGCGGCTTGAGGAGGAGTAGTTGGGAGCCTCGGATGTGATGGCCACATCGTGGGGATGGCTCTCGGCTACGCCCGCGTTGGTGATGCGGGTGAAACGGGCCTTGTGGAGGGCATCGATATTGGCGGCGCCGCAATAGCCCATGCCGGCACGGAGACCGCCGAGCATCTGGTATACGACCTCGAAGAGCGAACCCTTGAAAGGAACGCGGGCGGCGATACCTTCGGGCACCAGTTTCTTCACATCGTTTTCACTCGCCTGGAAATAACGGTCCTTGCTGCCCTTCTCCATGGCTTCGAGCGAGCCCATGCCTCGGTAGCTCTTGTATTTACGACCATTGAAAATGATGGTTTCACCGGGCGATTCCTCGACACCGGCCAGCATGCCGCCGAGCATAACGCTGTAGCCGCCTGCGGCAAGAGCCTTGACAATGTCGCCGCTGTAGCGGATACCGCCGTCGGCTATCAGAGGCACACCGGTGCCCTCAAGCGCTTTGGCCACATCGTACACAGCTGACAGCTGCGGCACACCTACTCCGGCGATTATGCGGGTGGTGCAAATCGAGCCGGGGCCGATGCCCACCTTCACGCCGTCGGCGCCATTCTCGACGAGGAATTTCGCGGCTTCGCCGGTGGCGATATTGCCTACAACCACGTCGATTTCAGGATATTTCTCTTTCACGGCACGAAGCACGCCGACAACGCCGGCCGAGTGTCCGTGGGCGGTGTCGATGACAAGAGCATCAACGCCGGCGGCAACAAGAGCGTCGGCGCGCTGCATGGAGTCGGAAGTCACGCCGATGCCGGCGGCGACACGCAGACGGCCCAGCGCGTCCTTGCATGCGTTGGGTTTGTCCTTAGCCTTGGTAATATCTTTATATGTCACGAGACCCACCAGTCGACCATCTTTGTCAACCACGGGGAGCTTCTCGATTTTATATTTCTGGAGGATGTCGGCAGCCTCCTCAAGGTTGGTCGACTGATCGGTGGTCACGAGGTTTTTCGATGTCATCACCTCATCGACTTTGCGGTCGAGGTTACGTTCGAAACGAAGGTCGCGGTTGGTGACGATGCCTTTAAGTATGCGATTCTCGTCGACTACGGGAATACCGCCGATATGGTATTCCTCCATCATGTTTAGGGCATCCTTTACGGTCGAGCCTAAAGTGATGGTCACAGGGTCGTAGATCATTCCGTTCTCGGCGCGCTTCACAGCATGCACCTGACGGGCCTGCTCGTCTATAGTCATATTCTTGTGAATGACTCCGATGCCACCTTCACGGGCAATGGCAATAGCCATCTTGGCCTCGGTGACGGTGTCCATCGCGGCCGAAACCAGAGGTACGTTGAGCACTATGTTGCGGGAGAAACGGGTCTGAAGATTAACACTCTTGGGGAGAACTTCAGAATAAGCGGGAATCAGCAGGACGTCGTCGAATGTCAGACCGTCCATAGCTACCCTATCTGCAATAAATGACGACATATATGGTAACCTTTACGTTCTATATTGCCTGCAAAGTTACTAATTTTTTGCGACATCCCACACCTGTTGGCCGCGGTTTTTTCGCAGAAAATTTCCAATTTCGCAACATTTTGACGGCATTTGGCAGTATAACCGCCTAAGCGACCGGTGGAATTATTCTGATTTTGAACAGTAACTCAACATTTGTTTAATGATACAGCCTCGGGCGTGTCATCACAAAGGTCAGTCCGCGGTATCGTCGTGCGACGCCCAGTCAGGGTCTTCCTCCGCGTCGAAAGCAAGCGGAAGCGGGGGCAGCGGAGCCAGAGCCTCGTTGATTTTTTTGGAGAAAATGGCAAGAGAAAGTGTGTAGAACACCCACTGCCGCAAATTGTCACCTGTGGAAATTTCGGTAAGGACAGCAACCGGATCCTTGCGGAAAGCCTCGGCAAGCAGATCAGTGGCCTGCTCCATCAGTTGCGACGTGGCTTCGTCGGGCATACCTGAAGCATCGCCCTGATAAGGCCAATCCACGGTCAACCGGTATTTAAATCGTGGATTGTCGCGGAATTTCTCAACGTCGGTACGTAGGGTCACAATCACCGTAGCGCCATTTTCACGGCTTTCAGAGGGGTATGTGAGCCAGTTTCCTTGCAGTTCTGTCATTTTTTCGTTTCTATTTTCTGCAAAAATACGAAATTTCGATGGAAAATGCGTAAATTTGTCACTGATTATGATACCAAAATTTCGCCAGTTCATCATCCTCATCATATTTATCGCCGCAGGCAGTCAGGCTGCATTGCGCGGACAGATTAATGCCGAACAGATTGTCAAGGTGGGGCAGAACGCCCTCTATTTCGACGATTATGTGCTCTCCATTCAGTATTTCAACCGTGCAATCGCTGCAAAGCCATATCTTGCGCAGCCCTATTTCTATCGCGCAATAGCCAAACTTAATCTCGAGGATTACCGCGGAGCCGAGGCGGATGCCTCTCTCGCCATCGAACGCAACCCCTTTATTCCCGAAGTTTACGAGGTGCGCGGCGTGGCGCGTCAGAATCTCGGCAAATTCCGTCTGGCAGTGGAGGATTACGACCATGCGTCGCAACTCCTTCCCAACAACCGCAATCTCATGTTCAACAAAGCGCTGGCCCAGCAGCAGATGCATGAGACCGACAGCGCCATGGCCACTTTCAATCATATAGTCGAGATTCATCCAGGATATGCCAACGCCTATGTGGCCCGAGGACGTCTGAAAGCAGAACTGACCGATACCGTTGGCGCGCTGGCCGACCTCGATCATGCCATCGGACTTGACAAGAAACTCCCCTACCCCTATGTGCTGCGCGCTTCCATCGAAATGGCGCATCCCGAAGGTTATGAAAAGGCCGAGGCCGACCTCTCGGAGGCTATCCGTCTGGAACCGAAAGAGAGCGATCTATACGTAAACCGCGCATACCTGCGCTATCATCGCGACGATTTTTTCGGTGCCATGGCCGACTACGACTATGCCGTGCAGGTCGACCCGCTCAACGTAGCCGCAATCTACAACCGGGGGCTGCTGCGAATGGAAACCCGCGACAACGACCGGGCCATCGCCGATTTCTCACGTGTGCTCGAACTGGAGCCTGACGATCACCGCGCACTCTACAACCGCACAATTCTTTATAGCGACACCAGGAACTATACCCGCGCGCTGGCCGATGTCAACCGCCTCATCGAACGGTTCCCAAATCTTCCCGAGGCGTTATATATCCGCAGCGACATTCATCGGGCAAAGGGGGATATGGCTCAGGCCGAACGCGACTACAAAAAGGCACTCGCCATGGCCAAGGCACTTCCGGCCGAAGGAATTCCGGCTGACAATGGTTCCCGTAAGGGTCTTTCGTCAGGAACAGGGCACGGCAACACATCAAATACAAACGGAGACGACGCTACCGACGCTTCGGACACCTCAGACGACAACGAACTGTCGGCCGAAGCTGTAGCAAGGCGTTTCACAGCCCTGCGCACCATCGACAACGATGTTGACCTGCAGCAGGATTTCGTGAGTCAAGGCATCCGCGGACGTGTGCAGGACCGCGACCGCCGCATAACCCTCGAGCCGATGTTTGCTCTCGGCTATTACTCCTCGTCGACCAACAGTGCCACCGACGCCCGCAGCTACATTCGTGAGGTTGACGACCTCAATGCCACCCGCGCTCTCCACTTTATAGTTATGATCGGCAACCACGGTCTTATTCCGGCCGACGAGTCGCTCCTCAACCGTCATTTCCAGTCGATCGAGCAATATAATATGTTCATCGCCGAGCATGAAGCCCGGGCCGTCGACTTTTTCGGACGTGCTATGGACTACGCAACCTTGCGCAACTATCCCGCCGCCATCGCCGACCTCGACCGTGCCATCGCACTCACTCCCGATTTCGCCCTGGCCTATTTCCAGCGCGGTGTAGCCCGCGCCGAAGAGGCCGCGGCATCGGGGAGCAGCCAGGAGAGCGGCGCCTCCAATTCGTCGCCGCTGCTCGGCGGTGTGCAGGGCACACCCGCTGCTCTGGATCTCAGAATGGCCATAAGTGATTTCGACCAGGCTGCCAAACTCTCGCCTCAGCTGGCATTCGCCCACTACAACAAAGCCAATGCCCTTGTGCAGCTCGGCGACCTCACCTCGGCACTGTCGGCCTACCGCCGCGCCATCGAAATCAAGCCTGACTTCGGAGAGGCATATTACAATCTCGCATACGTATATTTCCAGCTCGGCAACCGCGCGGAAGGTTCCGCCAACCTGTCGAAGGCCGGCGAACTCGGAGTCGTTCCATCGTATAATTTACTTAAGCGAATGCACTAATGCCTCGGCGCATCGTTCGCCATCGATAGCGGCCGACACGATGCCTCCGGCATATCCGGCGCCCTCACCGCAGGGATATAGCCCTTCAAATCCGATATGTGTCAGCAACTCGGGATCGCGGGGGATTCGCACAGGCGACGACGTGCGCGTCTCGGCTCCGATCACGGCAGCATCGGCTGTGAGATAGCCGCGGCTCTTGCGACCGAACTCACGGAAGCCTTCGCGAAGACGGTCGGCGACAAACTGAGGAAGCAGTTGGTCGAGACGTGCCGGATGCACACCGGGAGCATAGGAAGTCGACGGCAGCGACTTCGACGGCTTTCCATTTACAAAATCTGTAAGCCGCTGGGCAGGCGCATTCTGTCCTCCTTCGGCATCCTCCGAAAAGCGTCGCTCAATATCTTCCTGAAACGCCATCACTTTGAGCGCCCCGAAATTGTCATAATCCGTGAGATCTTCGGGAAGCACCTCCACTACCATGCCTGAGTTGGCCCACTTAGTGCCTCGCGATGCGGGCGACATGCCGTTTACAACCAGTTGGCCGGGTGCAGTGGCTGCCGGAATGATGAATCCGCCGGGGCACATGCAGAATGAATACACTGCCCTTCCGCCTACTCTTGTAAGCAGCGAATATTCGGCAGGGGGCAGATAACGGCCACGTCCCCCGGGATTGTGATACTGAATAGAATCGATAAGTTGCTGGGGATGCTCCACACGCACCCCCACGGCTATGCCTTTCGGCTCTATGGCTATGCCGGCTCTGTCGAGAAAACGGTATACATCGCGTGCGGAATGTCCTGTAGCAAGTATCACCGGACCGTCGACACGTTCGTCCCGGGCCGTGACCACACCCGTCACCCTATTGCCGTCGAGCACAAGCGATTCCACGCGGGTGCCGAACCGCACCTCGCCGCCGCATCTCAGGATGGTATTACGCACGCCTCGTATCACCTGGGGCAGGCGGTCGGTGCCGATATGCGGATGCGCGTCGACCAGAATATCCTCCTTGGCTCCGTGCTGCACAAAAATGTTGAGAATTTTCTCTACCGACCCGCGTTTCTTGCTGCGGGTGTAGAGTTTACCGTCGGAATAGGCTCCGGCGCCACCCTCTCCGAAACAATAATTGCTGTCGGGATCTACAACATTCTCACGCGAGATACGCGCCATATCCTTACTGCGTTCCTCCACGCTCTTGCCTCGCTCGAGCACCACAGGACGCACCCCCTCCTCGATAAGCCGGAGGGCGGCGAAAAGTCCTGCCGGTCCGGCGCCGACAATCACTGCCGACGGAGCATCGGCAGGCAGCGGTTTATACTCGACCGGCGTGGCAAGAGTATCTTCGGGAGCCTCGTCTACGTAAACGTCGACTGAAAGATTCACCATCACTTGACGCTGACGCGCATCGATCGACCGACGGGTCACTCTCACCTCGGTGAGGCGGTTGACATCAACTGCAATCTGCGACGACACTTCGGCGCTCAGACGCATCGGATTATAAGCAATTTCGGGGGCGACCCGCAGCTGAAGGGTATGTTTTGACATGTCGAAATATCGTTAGGCGTGACGCAGACGCATCTCACGGTTGTGCCTGCGGTTCATAAATATCAGAGTTGCAAGCGCCACCACGAAGGCCAGGAAATCGGAACCGCTCATCGACACCCAGACGCCATCGATGCCAAACCAGCGCGGGAGGGTCCACAGGAATGGCAACAGGAACAGCAACTGACGGGTGAGCGACAGGAAAATCGAAAGCCCCGGCTTGCCGATCGACTGGAAATAGTTCTGAATCACTATCTGGCAACCGACCACGGGATAGACTATGAAATATATGCGGTAGCCTCGCACCGCAATGTCAATCAGCTCTTGGTCGGTGGTGAAAAGCCCCGTCATAGCTTCGGGGAAACACTCCGATACAGCCCAGCCCAGAGTGGTGACAGCCACCCCTATCCAGATGCCGATGCGCAGCGTGCGCTGCACTCGATCCCACTGGTTGGCGCCATAGTTGAAACCGAGAATAGGCTGCATGCCCTGCGTGACGCCAAACACCACCATCACGAAGAACATTGTGGTGCGGTTGACAATGCCGTATGCGCCCACGGCAAGGTTGCCGTCGACACCGCCATAGGTGAGCAGAGCCATGTTGAGAAACACCACCACCACGCATGCCGTGGTATTCATCAGGAAAGGCGACAGACCTATGGAGTAGATTTTCTTTATTATCGACGGAGTGAACCAGCGGTTGTGACGATCGAAATGCACAAAACTTTTCTTTGAGCAGAAATGCAGCACCACCCAGCAAAACGCCGTAAACTGGCCGCAGACCGATGCGAAGGCTGCGCCGCCGATTCCCCATTTGAACTTATAGATGAAGATCGGACAAAGCACGATATTCACACCCACGGAAAGCAACGCTGAAACCATAGCCTTGCGGGGATAGCCTGTGGCACGCATAAGGTTGTTCAGCCCTATGAACACATAGGCTATGGGAGTGCCGAGCAATATCACACGCATGAATTCGCGGGCGTATGGGAGCATTTCGGGCGTAGCGCCGAACAGTGTCAGCACATCGTCGAGGAAGATAAACGTGAGGCCGCCGAAAACCAACGAATGAATCAGGCAGAGCACCAGCACATTGTTTATTACATCGGTGGCTTTCGACATCTCTTTCTGCCCCAAATAGATTGAACTGATGGTGGCGCCTCCGACAGCGATAAACGTGCAGAAAGCTATCACAAGATTCATCAGCGGGAACGTGATGGCAAGGCCGGCGATGGCCATGGCTCCTACGCCACGGCCTATGAAAATACTGTCGATGATGTTGTACAGCGACATGGTGACGGCAGCGATAATCGCCGGCACCGAATATTGCATGAGCAGCTTTCCTATGGGCAGCGTGCCCAGCGACATGGGGTTGCGTGAGTCTGTTATGTCGGTTTTGTGGTCTGTCATGCTGTGAGCATTTGTTTTATGTGCGGAATGTTAGTAACTTTGCATTCCAAAACCACTTTGCAGTTGTAGAATGAAAGATTTCAAGGCAGCCCTGTTTGATCTCGACGGCGTGCTAATCGACAGCGAAACCCTTTACACCGAGTTCTGGCGCCGTGTTGGCGAGGAGCATCATCTGCCATCACCCACGTTTGCACAGGACATCAAAGGCACCACTCTCAACGATATTCTCGAGACTCATTTCTCAGAGCCGGAGGTGCGCGAATCCATCAACCGGCTGCTGCACCAGTTTGAAGACGAAATTGTGTATCCCGTGTTTCCGGGCGCGCTGGAATTTGTCGACTCGCTTCGGGACCGCGGTGTGCGCACTGTGATTGTCACCAGCAGCGACAATCAGAAGATGGAATATCTCTTTGCCCAGCACCCCGATTTCCAAGAGCATTTCGACGCGCTGGTCACAGCCGCCGACGTCACCCACTCGAAACCTCACCCCGAACCATATCTGACCGGAGCGCGGAAAGCGGGTGTCGACCCTGCCGACTGCGTGGTCTTCGAGGACTCGTTTCAAGGGCTGGAATCGGGCCGACGCGCCGGAGCTTTTGTGGTGGGCATCGCCACCACAAATCCGGCGGAATCGCTCGAAGGGAAAGCAGATCTGATCGTCGGTTCGCTCGCCGAACTTATCAACAGGCTTTGAAACTCATGTCGAGCCCCTTCACCGAATGGGTGAGCGCACCCACCGAGATGAAGTCGACACCTGCCTCGCCGTAGTCACGCAGAGTATCAAGAGTGATACCGCCCGAAGACTCAGTCTCGGCCCGGCCATCGACAAGAGCCACAGCCTCGCGGGTCTGAGCGGGAGTGAAGTTGTCAAACATTATACGGTCGGCTCCTTCGGCCAAGGCCTGGCGGATTTCGTCGTTGTTGCGGGTCTCGACTTCGATTTTCAGATCTTTGCCGTTGGCTTTCATCCATTCACGGGCAGCTTTCACAGCCTGCGGTATGCCTCCGGCAAAATCCACATGATTATCTTTGATCAGAATCATGTCGAACAGCCCCATGCGGTGATTGGCTCCGCCGCCGATCTTGACAGCCTCCTTCTCGAGTATGCGCAGGCCGGGGGTAGTCTTACGGGTATCGAGCACTTTGGTTTTCAAACCTTTGAGACGTTCCTGATAACGGGCGGTCTGGGTGGCGATACCGCTCATGCGCTGCATGATGTTGAGCATGATGCGTTCGGTCTGGAGCAGAGAGCGCACAGTGCCCTCCACCTTGAAAGCGATGTCGCCGGGTTTCACGTGAGCGCCGTCGCCGATATAGACGGTCATCTTCAGCGAAGGATCGAATTTCTCAAACACCTTGCGGGCGATCTCGACACCGGCCAATATCCCCTCCTCTTTCACGAGCAGATGCTGCGCGCCCATCTCGTCGGCGGGAATGGTTGAAAGGGTGGTGGCGTCGCCGTCGCCTACATCTTCGGCGAATGCCAGCGTAAGAAGCTGGTCGATAAGTTCATCGCGGGTTTTCATATCTTTTTTCGTTTACGCTGCTAAACAATCAGTTTCACTCTGCAAAATTACTCAAAAATCGGCAATACGACAAATGAAAATAACACTTATGGTGGTGGGCAAGACCACTCAGGCACCCGTGCGGACGCTTATTGATGAATACTCACGGCGCATCAGCCGTTACAATCCTTTTGTGACTGATAAATGGAGCTGATTCCATAGCGGTCTCCGAGGATTTTCATGTTCAGATCCGGGAAGGTCTGGTGGCTGCCGTCATATTGCGGTCTGACAAAGCAGTTGAACTTGTCGTTATAGAGGTCAACGAGTTTTTCCTTGAACTCCGGCGACTGCGCTTCGAGCCACTCCGAGAATCCGTTTCGTATCTCGTCAATCTTGGTGTTGGCAAGCTGTATCGCCTCGTTGTCCGGCACCTTTATGTCGTGGCCGTCATCATCCTTGCCGATTGACTTCTTTATGTCAGGCACGGTATTGTGAAGCGCGTGTTTCAACAGGCTCATGCCGTCATAAACACGGTAATAACCCCTGACGCAAAATTCCTCCCAGATTTTCATGTTCTTACGGGGAGCGTCAGCCGAATACTCGTCAAGCGAGGACGAATAGGCAATCCTTATCTCGGTTTCATAGAGGTGGCTCATATACGCGGAGTATATGCCGGTCGGTATCCAACGCTCGCCGAAGTTGAAATCCAGCTCGTCAAACTCGATGCGGCGGGGCCGGGCTTCCTCCAACGCTTTGAGGGAGTCCTGCGACATAGCGATATACGGCTCTATGCCATCAAAACCGGGAAAGCCTTTGATTCGTTCTTCCTCTCGGTCAATCCACGCCTTGACAGCCTCGGCTTTGGCAACGACATTGCCGGCGATGAATCGGTCTTTAATCTCGTAGTTCTCCACAAGGGGATTATAATATATGTGTCCTTCGAGGTTTTGGGTGAGGGTGTCCTCGTCCATATCCACAAGTGACGACATATATTCGAGATTGACCTCGCCGTATTTGTTGAGCGATGCGGTCAGAGCTTCCATAGGAGTATCGACACTCGTCACCTCGTCGATGGAGAATGAAACGGGATGGTCGAAAATATCGGCCTTGACAAACTGCCCGTTCTCTCCACGTTCCAATGCCAAAGCGTCACGACCGTTGGCATCCATCAGGATGAATTTGGCGTTCTGCTTCTCGTTGAGGTTGCCGTAACGCTCCACAAACTCATCGTAATACTTGTTGAGATGTTCACGCAGATGTTCCGACGGTTCATGCGTCTCTGCCTCGTAGTTGTAGAGCTTCTGATATGTTTCCGAGAGGGTTACATACAGCATGGCGCGTTTCTCCTGTTCCGGCTTAACATTGAGCGGTGTAAATGTGGCACCGTTCTTGCGAACATCGGATAGAAAACCGAGCTGACCAGCGTCCACGACCATTGAACCGTTGTGGTGGAAGAACTGAATACCCTCCGAGAAAGGACGGGGCGACATGTCGCGCTCCGGGGCTTTCGGCTCAATGGGCACAGCCGTAACCTTCGGCTGACGGCTACCGCCTCCGGGGATGAAATAACCCTCGCTCTTTTCGATGTATGTTTCTCCGGGAGCAATACCGGCTGCCTCTGCCGCCTCCTGCGAAGCCTTCTGCTCTGCCGCCAACCGTTCACGTTCAGCAATCTGGGCATGGGCAATCGACATCATGGCTTCGTAGAAGCCGTTGATGGGTGGATTGTCGTCCCAGTTCAGAGAGCCATAAAACTCCAACTCCATGTCGGTGAGTTTGCGGAATCCGGTAGTCTTGAACGGCTTTGCCTCTGTCGATGGATTGGCTGGTTTCGGCCTTTCCTCCGGCTTCGTCATCTGCTGACGACGGTTGTTTTTCTGCTGGATTGGCTCTAACTCGCCGAAAAGATTGTATGCGAATAATCGAGGGTCAGGATTATCGGAATAATCCGGTCTGCCGTCAGTCTCAATCTCTTTGGCGGGTTCAGGCTTTGGCTCAACCTTATGAGCATCAACAGGCGCAGGTTCCGGCGTAGGCTCTGCTTTCGGTGGCTGGTTTGGCGTAACCGTCTCGACAACCTTCTGCTGTGTAGTCCTTTTTAATTTCGGATCTTCAAGCTGCTCACAGATAGCCACACGATGACCGGCCCGCACAAGTTTGGGCAGATAGGTGTCGAGGGCATGGTGCGGAAATCCGGCCAGTTCGATGCGGCTGTCAATGCCGCTCTGCCTACGGGTCAGAGTAATGCCAAGCACCTCGGAAGCCTGCACTGCATCCTTGCCGAAAATTTCATAGAAGTCACCGACACGGAAAAGAAGAATTGCATCGGGATGTTTCTTTTTCATCTCCCGATACTGCTTCAACAGCGGCTCGTTCTTCTGCTCAATCTTCTGGGCAAGTGGCTTTTCTTTCGGCGTTTCAGGCTTTACCTCCGGCTTTGGCGTAGGAGTCGGCTTTACAGGGTCTGGTGTAGGAGGTTTGATGCCGTTGGAATTATACAATTCCAGATTAAGGCGTAGGCGCAACGAATCATCGAGCGCAGTACGCAGGTCGCGGGCAATGCCTTCAACACCGTCTTCATGTTTATAGATTATAGCCGGTTTGCCGTAAGGGTCAGTGCCAACCTTTGCATCAGTGCATATCACATTCTGCGGGAACGCCATCAGATATTTGTTGCCCGGCACCTTCGTACCTCGGTCAACAATCGACTGGATGAAAAATTCTTCGTCAGCCGACAGCGTTTTCTTGCCGGTATGCTTTTGCAATATAATCAAATCACTGCCAGCATCAGTTCCTGCGTTGTCGCTGAAGGTATTGTTAGGCAGACGCAGAGCCGTCACAAGGTCGGCACGCTTAACCATCTCCATACGGATGAAAGGAGAGGCACCGTTCAACACTCCTTGCGAGGCGATGAAGACAACCAATCCTCCCTCACGCACTTGGTCGAGTGCTTTGAGAAAGAAATAGTTGTGTATAGCCTTGGTCGATTGACGATAGGCAATCTCCTTGCTCACAGCATACTCAGGGTCGGCAACCGCAAAATCCCCGAAAGGAATGTTTGAGGCGGCGACATCGAAGTATCCAGTGAAATCACTCTCTATCTTCTCAAAGCCCTCTACACGGGTAAGAATCGACGGATGCAAGGCAGACAAAATTTTACCCGTGAGCAAATCCTTCTCGTATGCCAGCACCTCGGCACCGGGATACCTGTCATTGCGCAGAAACGAGTCGATAAATACCCCCTGACCAGCAGACGGTTCAAGGAAACTCCTAACCTCGACGCCGGAATTTTTCAGAGCATCCGAAATGGCGTCAATGACCGGAGCGGGAGTATAGAACGCCGTCAGCACCGAGGCTTTGAGTGAATCCATGTACTCGGCAAAATCCTTGTCATCCTTTGAATAATCATGGATAAGACGTCGCAATTCCACCGTCGGTGCAAACAGCTCAATGTCCGATTTGCTCCACTTGGCGGCATCCGCCAACTCATTGGCATCATTGAGGATACATTTCAGACCGCCGAATCCGGCATACTTGCGCAGCACTGCAATTTCCTCGGCAGACTGCGCCCCGCGCCCCTTGACACCGAGGCTAAACACCATCCGTATAGCCTCGATGTTGTCGCGCATCGTTTGTAATCGGTTATAAGCCATTGCGGTATTGTTATAAAATTTCCGCAATAGTGCCGGCAAGCTCATTCTGGAATTCCGGAAAATCCTCTCTGCTGAGAAAATCACCGTTTACCTCATACCTATCAAGAATTTTGTTGATGAAGCGTAGCCCGAGCAGCAACTCTGCCCAGTTCTGTTTCTGTTCTTCTTCCGGGAGATCATTGTGGAACAATTCATCGAGAAGATTATAGATGACATCCCAGCGGGACACATAATATCCATTGAGAAGAACGCGCATGGCAAGCTCACGGGCCACAACGACATTGTGCCCTTCAAGACGGTATGCAGTATAGGAATTGTAAGCGGAGTCAGCCCGGAATTTTATGAAATCCTCGTTTGACGCTTCCGGGAAATGATGGTCACGGAGATGACCTTGGAGATAGACGCGGAAATCGTCCAGCTCCATAATATATGGTTGTTTCATAACACGGGAATTAGTGGTTATCCCGATGCCTTTCCGTAAAGCAACATCCAATGTCGCAACAGGATATAAAGAAAGGACACCGGGTATCCCTCCCGATGTCCGACCACTAAATCCACGTCAAAAATGAAACAAAAACATTATGACGTTGAATCAAGTGCAAATATAATCATTTATTCGGACACGGGAGGGATATTAACGGTATTTAATTGTATGGGTCATGCGGATTTAACCTTTGGACTGCGATTCCGGCGGCTTTTCTTCCGCATGGCCCGTTTCTCCGCCGGGGACAGCGCGAAAGCATCGATGACACGCTTGACGATGAGGTTGTAGAGCTTTTCCTCGTCGCGGGTGAGGTCGGTAGGATGCAGCCCGGTGGTCACGATGCCGTGGCCGTTGTATCGGTTCTCTCCGAGGCGGAAGTTGTGGCGGCGCGAGGGTTTGCCTTTGGGTACCGACGCTCCCCACTTGCCGTTGAAACGGAGCACCTCCTTGTTCCGGCGCATAAGTTTCCATACTCCTGCCGGTATGGTGTTCTGCATTACCAGCGGATAGGATATGAGTTTCTTGGCGTAGAGGTTGTAGGCGGTCTGTATGGTTTTCTGGTGGTCGAAGTCCAGTTCCGTGGCCGCTTCCACCATCAGGGCAGTCAGGTTGTAGAGCGGCAGGGCATCGGTTACGACGGCGACATAGTTGTCGGCGAAGCCATAGTCACCCTCTTTTGGAGCCGGGATGCCGAGCTTTTCGGCGTCTTTCTCGGCCTGAACGGTGGAGACTTCCTCCACTATCGGATCACCGACGAGCGCCACACTCTCCTGCGTGGCTTTCACCAGATGGTTGTATATCGACTCGCCGAGCCATGTCTCGTATTCGGCAATGTCAGCGGGCCCGTGCATTATGCCGTGGCGTATGGCGCCTTTCGTGAGTATCGGTAGCCATGCCCGGCGCACCTCGACGGGGCAGGCGATGAAGTAGTAGATATTGAGAAAGTCGAGGTCGCCGCCGATTTCGGGAATCATGGCGTTGACGACGGTGCGGCTCATTTTCCATAGAGCCTTGATTGTGGCGAGCTGTCTGGTGTCCTCGACGGTTTTCTTATAGCCTACGAGGTGGTCGTAGTCGCGCATGGCGAACTTGAAGTTATGGGCATACACCAGACGGCAGTCCATATTGGTGGAGAGGACGAAGCTCTCGTCAGGCGAGAACGTGGCTTCGATTACCCGGCCGTTTGTCCATGTCACGGCATAGCCGTTGCCGAGGTAGTAGCCTTCATGCTTTTCGTTTGCGCCGATTGCTCTGGCGATTGTGTCAGCCGTGAGCTGGTGGTCTGTCACGACTGTTATGAGATTTTTCTGTTTCATTTTTACGTTTTTATAATTGGTGGATATTTGGAGATAGTGGTCTTTTGAAAAAGCACCGGAGATTCCGGACTCTCACGGATGCCGTTTTCAGTATCAGGATGTACCCATTAGAGCATGGTTACATCTTCGGGCCTTTCGGCTTACGTTGCTGTTTCGCCTGTTCCTCGTTCTTGGGAGAGGTCTGGTATTTCTGAAGCGGCTCTGCGACGTGCTTTGTCGCCTCGTTGGTCAGACCGTCGGTATTGACCGCCTTCTGTGTCCTGGATTCCTCGGCCACCGTCACACGCGGGTCGTTGAGCGATGTTGTGGGACGCTGCTTCTCAGGGTTGAATTTGAGATATACCGTGTTGAGCTGTCCCTGCTTGTCGGGAATGTTCGTCAGTTCCACGACTTTGCCGGCGGTATAGTCGGCCTGCTGCTGAGGTGTCATCGGAACGCCGGCCCATTTCGATATGGGCTTGATTTTGCCGTCTTTCGTCATCCATGACGACTGCTGCTGACCCTGCGCCTTCTGTTCTTTCTGCTCCTGACGCCTTGCGCCTCCGGGTACGAACTCCACACCACGGCGGTCTGCCGATACCTGAAGCACGACATTATATGTCTTGCCGTTCTTGTCGGAGATTTCTTTCGGAGGGAGAGCCTTTCCCTGTTTCAGCTCGTTGATCTCGGCCATCGTCAGTTTGGTGTTGCCGATGGTATCGCGGACGAACACATCCTTGACAGGGACGGATACGATTTCGTTGGTGTAGCGGTCGATGCTGACGAATGACGGTATTTTCTCGCCGTTCTTTCCGGTGAGTTCAACCACCTTGCCGAGATTGCCGGTCTCGCGCAACGCTGCCTTGTCCTCTTTCGAGAATTTGTAGCCCTCAAACTCCTGGTCGAGTTTCGGTTCGCGGTGGATAAAATGGGGTACCACCTTGACATTGCCGTCGGGGTCTGTTCGGAACGACAGACGGGCATCGATAGGGAATTTCTCCCCGGCGAAAGTCGGCGTGACTGTGACGAGTCTTGACTTCCGGTTGTAGAGCATCTCCTTCAGGTCGCCGCTCTTTTCAAGTTCGGCACGGTCGATGCCCCATTTCTCTTTGAGGTTGTCCCAGTCGATTTTGCTTTCGTCGATTGCGCTGTGTCTGGCCTCTTTTTCAGGAGCCTCTGCATTTCCGGCAGAATTGGTGTCCTGTTTCGGGGATTGGGCAGACTGTTCAACCTTCGGCTCCACAGTCTGCTCCACATCCTGCGATGCCTGCGGCACCTCGACTACATTGTTTTTGAGCATCTCGGCATTTGCCACGGGGTCTTTGGCGAAGTCGCCGATTGCGGTGCCCACCGTGTCGTAGCGGTCGGCTGGTACGCGGAAGAATCCGAATGTCGAGGGGTTCTTGCACTGGCGCACGAAGTTCGACATGAAGGCTTCGAGAGGGTTCTGGCCTTTGGAGAATTTCACGAGGTCAGAGAGTTTCGCCGACTTTACATCGGTCATCTTGGGTGTGCCGTCCTCGTTGAGTCCGGTCACTGCGCCTACCTGCCCGGTGTCGTTGTTGCGGGCGATAAGCACTTCTTCTTGATTCAGGTCTTTTGCCATAAATTAAAAAGGTGTTTTGGGTTAGATACTGGCACCGTTGCCGGCGCGATAATTATTGTGTGTGAAAGTGTGTCAATTTTTGTCTTACCTGCCTGCGAAGGCTTCGACCACATCCGCTATGCGGTAAATAATCTTGCTGTTTTTCCCTTTGCCCTGTCGGGTATAGGCTATCTCGCCGTTCTTTCTCATGTCGTAGAGCTTTCGCTCCGACACCCCGTACTGCTCACAGACCTCACGGGTCGTCATTGTCTGCTTGTCGGGGTCAAGTATGGAGAAGCCTTGGAGAAGACCTATAAACTTTCTTCCGAATCCCTCCAACCGAGAGTCGAGCTTTGTTTCCAGTTCCTTTATCATCCGGCAGAGGGTCTTGAACTCATGCGAACTGATCATAGGGCGGGAACTTTTTTGTACCTATTCTTTATGTCCTCCAGCACGGCCTCGCTCCATTTGAGATTGAGGCGACGGATGGCTTTCAGCAGGGGCGGAAGATGGTAGAACACCTCCCGGCCACGCTCTATCCATGTGAGCTGGTAGCGTCGGCGCATCCTCTGGAGCTGACGGGTTGACATGTGCAGCAGACGGGCCGCCATAGCGTTGGGGATTGGCGGTATTGAGGATAATTCATCCTTTGCCTCCTTTGCCTCTTTCTTCTTCCTGTCCTCTTTGGTCAGGAGGGCGAGTATCAACGACAGGGTTTCTTCGAGAGTGACCGTGCGCTGATAGAGCATTTCCAGTGTAATCTGTTGTTCCATTCTTTTTCGGATTTAGTGTTACGCTGGCAAAGTTATACAGACGCGGGAAGGTCACTTGGGAACGTTACGGGAACGTTCCCGAAAATAATTTTTGGAATGGAAAAGACAAAGCGCCGGCCATTGATATATAGCCGACGCTCCGTCAACGGGTTAGCTGTATATCAACTGAAATCGAGACTGCCGAGATTTTTTGCGAGATTTTCCATATCGTGACTGATTTTCTCGTTTGTGATACGGGCGTAGATCTGCGTCGTCTGGATATTCGTGTGGCCGAGCATCTTGCTCACAGACTCAATCGGCACACCCTTTCCGAGCGTCATCGTCGTGGCGAATGTATGGCGGGCCAGATGAAAAGTGAGGTTCTTCTCGATGCCGCAGATGTCCGCAATCTCCTTGAGATAACAGTTTAGTTTTTGGTTCGTGATTATAGGCATGAGTTGACCGTCCAGATACTTGCCCTCGTACTTTTTCAGTATCTTGAGAGCCGGAGGGAGCAGCGGCACCGTCACTTTCGTGTCGGTTTTCTGACGGTGGGTCACTATCCACAGGCGACCGTCGAACATTTTCTGTATGTTATCGAACGGAGATTGGCGAGGTCGATGTATGCCAGTCCCGTGAAGCAGGCGAAGATGAAGATGTCGCGCACCTGTTCCAGACGCTTGGAGGCAAACTCCTTTTCCATCATCTTTTTCAGGTCGTCTTCCGTCAGGAAGCCACGGTCAACGCGCTGCACGGAGATTTTATATCCGTTGAAAGGGTCAACGAAAATCAGACCGGCCCTGATTGCCTTGTTGATGACCTGCTTGAAGAATTTCATGCACTTGTAGTTGGTGTTCTGGCTGTAACCGTATTCAGTGCGCAGGAAGAACTCAAGATCCTCGATGAACTGGTACTTGATTTCACGAAGGGGAATATCGGTGATATTGTATTTCTTCTTCATGAACTCCACCACGCGGCGGTACATCCGCTCGTATTTCTGATAGGTAGGGTTTGCCTTGCTGATACCTATGAGCTTCTTGGTATCTTCAAGGTGCTGAAGATAGAGAGGTACCAGCGATTCCTCTTTGGCGGTGATGCCGGTAAAGGCGTTCTTCACCATTTCGGCTGTAACGTAGCCATGTCGGTTGAGGATGTCGTAGTAATGTTCTTTGAGAACGACCCTCATGTCTTCGAGGCGCTTGTTGATTTCAAGGATTTTTGCAGAGCGTCCGATAGCCTTCATAGCCTTGACATCCCATAGTTCCGGTTCCACTGCTACTGTGGAGTTGATTCTCTCGTATTCTCCGTTCACGGCAATACGAATAGTTATCGGGCACTTGCCCTCCTTATTCTTATAGTTGCCACGGATATGGAAAAGAATCTTGAATGTGTTCTTTTTCATTTTCGCTTTGGATTTAGTGTCATCATTATCCGCGTTATGCGGTTGGATGTAATGATAACGAGTTTGACATTATTTTCGATTGGACGCTTGAAAGTCAAACTCACGCCATATAAGCGACTTACGCGATTTTTAACATAGGCGACTTACATCGGACGATGCTTTTCACCGCGAAAATCACAGAATTAGATTGCATTGTCAGACATCGTGTCGGACAGCCGTTTTAACACATCGGGGATAGCTGGTTAAAATGTCGCCGATTTTCCGACTTACGTCTGAGTTAGGTCTTTGGATATATTTGAACACCAATTAGTTGCATTGTTTTCGGTCACATTTTTGTCACAATTTTCGTCACAAGAAAACTTGAAACGATTTAGTGACAAATAGCCGTCCGAGAAGGTCTTTTTTAGGTCTTATATCAGTCCTTAGTCCGATAGGATTAGACATAAAAAAACCTCGGAACTATCTGATAGTCCGAGGTTTGTCTCGAATTTTCCGAATTAGTTCGGAAGTACATAGTGGAGCTGGAGGGACTTGAACCTTACACTCCAAATGCAGTTATTTCAATCAGTTACGCTCGCTCATTTTTCTTGTGTAACGAGTATGTAACGAATCATTTCTTTCCATTTCCGACGGCTCTCTCGCCGTGGCCGCAAGGCTGGATTGCGAATGCAAATATACTAAATTTCAGCCGCCTCCGCAAGTCCGAGGGTTCGATTTAAGCATTCTTAAGCTTGTCTGAACATTCGTGACGGCTTTTATCGAATGGCATCGATGACAACTTTGATGAGTCCTTTCATTGAATCTGCGATTTCATTCGGTCCGGGGATTGTCCGATATGACAAAACCGACAGTTCAGATTGATATACGGCGGCAATCTTGCTCCATGTCGAATCGAAGTCAACAATCAGAGGCGAAGACAGAATGGGAGCGTCTCGCCATTTCGGGGGACGGTCAAATTCCCTCTTATCATGTTCGATAAGTTCAACGAGATTCCGTTTCAAATCCCTGGCAACATAATTGTTACATTCTTCATCACCGAGGAGAAAATGCAGATCGTAGAAATGTCGTATCTTAGAGATTAGGCCTGCGGTCGGGTCATCTTCAAAGGAGAACCTCAAAAGTGATACCACTTTTTCACAGAGAGTACGCCTTTTGTCAAGCACATTCAATACGAAGGGCTTCATGTCAAGGTCGGCAATCATATCGTTCAGACCTCGGCTCTCCATCATTTCGGTTATAAAGGGTTTGATCTCCCGTCGTTCGTATGGGTATGGATTACCGTAGGTGTTGATTTCTACAATAACCTGATTGCTCATTACATTGGACGTTCCTCTATTGATGCCATCTAAAACTGACTTGTAAACATGATATGTCTTACGGAAGCGATTGTTCTTGACAGTATCTGGCTTCTCAACTTCATCCATACCTGCGGTGGATTCATGTCCTATCCTTGCCACGAGCTTTTTCTGCTGGTTCTGGCTCAGACCGTCGCCCAATATGGCAAAGTCAACATCTGAGGAGAACCGTGCGATCAAGCCGTATGCCTTTGAAAGCGAGGTTCCGCCCTTCCACACTGTCTTTTCCGCCGCAGGATTTCTCGACAGATTCTGTAAAATCTGGCATATCCAGTAATCTTTCTCGACAAATTCAGGATATATCTCAAGGTCTTGCGCTGTCAATTCTATTGCCTCTCGAAATGACTGCTTGTTGTCATGAAGTTTCATTCAATATTCCATTTATCTTTGTTGAGTAATTCAGTGGTATTCCCCAATCCTATTTTATATTTTGTTCCGGGATTAAGCGCGGCACGTAGAACCAAGGTGTGGCTGCCATACCCTAAATCATCAAGAACTGCTCCGAGAATGGCTTTTACACGGGGTTGGTATTTATCCGATAATCTGATGATTCTCTTAATTTCATTCTCCTGCAATTGTCCGATAGATGATTTCAGCGCCGCTATGGAACGGACAATCTCGGTATCCGGAATTTTCTTTATAAACCTAATCGTGTCAAGAATCTGTAAAAGATAGATATTGTCTTTGGTGATTGCATTGGGCTGATGCACGAAGCGAATCGAGTACATGCCTCTTTTGGTGGCATTATGCCTCTTATTTGTGCCTAACATTATCACACTCGCCACCTGTGTAGTCAACGCCATATCATTCCAGATGGAATATCCGGTCAGATAACCAATAGGTCTGCCGTCTTTATCATAAATGAGGTCTTTGACAATCTCTTGCAAATTCGGCTTCAACGTTCCAAAAACAGACTTCTTAGGTTTGTAGAACCTGCCTTTTGAAAGTTTCTGAATCAGCCCTTTGCCGACCATGCGCGACAATTTGACCCGGATGTTTTCCCACCATTCGGCAGGAAGTCCGAGGTCTTCGATGGAGAAAACAGTCCCATCGCCAATTAGATTGACCCTATTCTCTATCTGTTGAGCTACAGTCATGCCATATCGTTTTATATTTCAACTGCAAAGGTAATAAAAATGTTCGGTTTTCTGCACACAAAACCGAACATTTTGAGCGGATAGATTTTTTATGGGAATGGCTGCAATAGATGATTTTGTTCGGTTTTTACGCGTAAAAACCGAAAATATTCGCCAGCATCTCGTCTGAGATTCAGCTTAGTAGTAAGGCATTCCGGCATCAGATAGCACGTTAGTGCTTAGAGAGAACGGCACATGGGGTCAAGAATATTCAGTTCAAGTTCAGGCTCTATATTGGAGTCAATAAAAATCGTCAAGCTCTTTTGATATTACGATATTGTATTTGGCATTCTTTACACCGCCTTTTGAAAAACTCCTCGTGCCGGAGCCGAGAGAAATCTTTGTGAGGTCGAGATTGTCGAACCACCCATATTGTGTTTTCTCGGCCATATATAGGAAAAGTCGCTTCACTTTCACAGAGGTACATCTATCCAAAAGTCTCTGAACCAATTCATGTCTTAGTGTCGTAAGCATCTCCATAAGATAATATACATCCATCATATCATAGTGGGAATGAGTCAGCACCAGGCATTCCATGATTGCTCTTTCCGGAGACGATATATTCAGAATCAGATTTCCATATTCAATATGCTCTATGCCAATATCACCGAATACTTTCGTTGATACCTCGACAAGCGTCATGTCAAGATCAACCGCACCTATCCATTTCGGCAGTCGTGGGCGTATGGGTGAAAACACAATGACTTTGGGCTTGCCCATGGGAACATAGTGGGAGTATCCTCTTAATTCCAAAGCTGATGAAGCCCCGATGTGATAAGTCAGATTGCTCTGCGACTGGTAAGAAGCGAGTATGCCGTATAGGGTTGGATTATCTCCGACAAAGCAATATACTCCGGTTGATATACGACGCAGCCATCCCGACTTTGTATAATCGGAAATTTCACTTCTGCTGATTCCGGACTTTTCGAACCACGAAGTCAGCATTATACCGTCGAAAGGTATCTGTTGGCGTATATGATTTATCTTTGTTCCCATTTTGCAAGGTTTATCATTGCAAATTTAGCACTAAAATAAATCTGCTCCAAATGTATTTTCTAAAACAACCTTATTTAATATCGTGGCCGGCAAGAGATCGGACGGACATCTCAATCAGTTGCTATCTGAAGAATCGGGGTGCCCAGAGCATTTTCGATTGATGTGATGGTATCTATCGTGAAGTTGTGTGTTCCTCTCATCCACTTGCTGATTTCAGATTCTTTCTTGCCGAGCATACTGGCGAGGTCTTTTTGTTTAAGCCCCTTTTCCTCCAATATACTATGAATCCTGTCCACTATAAGGAAAGTCAGGTCAACGCGCCTACGGACTTCGGGCGAAACTATAGCCCGGCGAGCCCCTATGATGCTATTTCTTTTCATCGCGGATAAAATTTTGGTTGTAGCACTGTCGAGTAATCTATGAGGTCACGCCCGTTTCGCCCGGCGAAAGAGAGCTTGATACGCCGTATGGGATGAGATGCGTCCATTGTTGTGCTGCCATTTCAATCAGGTCAGAATGCCCTGCTGTCGCATAGTTAAGACTTTTTCGCTGATAGTCAAGTCAGAGGGCTCGTTTTAACCATTCTTATGCAGAATATTAAAATAAACACCTAACGGAATAGCAAATTTGAGTAAAGCGTAGCGAACAGACTGAAAAAGCGTTCGTTACGCTATATTTTTCTCTTGTTCAAAAGCCAAGAAGAGACAGAATATGGACAAACGCAGCAAAAGTTCAGTTACTTTATCATTACCCGTGCGATGATGCAAATTTCTTGCGAAACCTAAATTTTGCATCGTTTGGCGTTATGTGTCGTATCTGTCGGTAACTCACTATGAATTAATTTTGTAACCAAAAAAAGTGAGTTATGAGAAGTACATTTAAGGCATTGTTCTACGTGAAGAAAGGCAGTGAGAAACCCAACGGCAACCTGCCTTTGATGTGTCGCATTACGGTGGACGGAGAGATTAAGCAGTTCAGTTGCAAGATGGATGTTCCCTTGCGCCTGTGGGACGTGAAGAACAACCGTGCTTCGGGTAAGAGTGCCGAAGCGCAAAGAATCAACCGTGCCGTTGACAAAATCAGAGTGGAGATAAACCGCCGTTATCAAGAGTTGATGCAGACGGACGGTTATGTCACTGCTGCCAAGTTGAAAGATGCCTATCTCGGCATCGGTATCAAACAGGAAACCTTGCTAAAACTGTTTGAACAACACAACAGCGAATTTGCCAAGAAAGTGGGACACAGCAGGGCAAAAGGAACATTCCGACGTTATGTTACCGTCTGCAAGCACATCCGTGAGTTCCTACCCCATACCTACAAGCGTGAAGATATTCCGTTAAAAGAGTTGAACCTCTCGTTCATCAACGACTTCGAGTATTTCCTGCGTACTGAGAAAAAATGCCGCACCAATACCATTTGGGGCTACATGATTGTGCTGAAACACATTATTTCCATAGCGAGGAATGACGGTCGTCTGCCGTTCAATCCCTTTGCAGGGTACATCAACTCTCCCGAAAGCGTGGACAGAGGGTATATTACGAGAGAGGAGATACACACAATGATGAACACCGATATGCCCGACAAGACACACGAGCTTGTCAGGGATTTATTTCTGTTCTCCACCTTTACAGGTTTGGCATATTCCGATGTCAAGAACCTTACGGAAGACAACCTGCAAACATTCTTTGACGGAAATCTGTGGATTATCACCCGAAGAAAGAAAACTAACACGGAATCCAATATCCGATTGTTGGATGTTCCCCGAAAGATAATAGAGAAGTACAGGGGTATGACAAGAGATAATAAAGTATTCCCCATGCCGAGTAACACGACTTGCAACAAGAAGCTGAAAGCCATTGCCAAGTTGTGCGGTATAAAAGTCCACTTGACCTATCATGTAGCAAGACATTCGGCAGCGACCACTGTGCTGTTATCCAACGGAGTACCCATTGAAACCGTCAGCCGACTTTTGGGACATACCAACATAAAAACGACCCAAATTTACGCAAAAATCACAGCCCAAAAGATTAGTCAGGATATGGAAACATTGTCGCACAAACTGGAGGATATGGAAAAGAACATTTGCAATGCCATTCAGTAACCCTTAAATCAAACGATAATGAAAGAGGAAAGAAACATCATAACAATGAACGAGTTCGGCAATGTAGTTATGCCGAAAGATATACAGGCAACCGCCATGAGTGAGTGGGAGCTTTGCGAGTTGTTCAATGTAACCGCCCCGACTATCAGGGCAGGGATAAAGACACTCTGCAAGAACGGCATTCTGAATGAGTGTGAGATAAGGCATACCATCCGACTGTCCGACAAGTGCAGCATGGAGGTTTACAGCCTTGAAACGATAATCGCCCTTGCGTTCCGTATCGGCACATACAGTGCGAAGCAGGTGCGCAATGCCGTTCTTGAAAGACTGTACTTGCGAAAAGAGAAAACAAGCATCTTCTTTTCGCTGAACACCAACGGCATAGCCAAAGCCGAATACTTCTCGTAGCTGAATTGGTTGCACGACTGACGGAATCCATTCATTCAGTCACGAATAGAGTAATCAAGCCAGCGTGTCAGCATATAATCTGACCGACATATCAACAGGAACTCCAATTTTTTCTCCCGAAAAGCGTAATCCCCACATTCGTTTTTTGGGAGTTTTTTCGTCTGTCCTGCCCGACTTCCGTTCCAAACCATTGAAAGTTTTTTCTTCGGGGGCTATTTGTCACCGTTCTGCCGCGTTTTGCGTAACAACTTATCCGATAAATGCTTATACTTTTGTAGCTGGTATTTTTCAAACTTAAAACCATTTGATTATGTCAGCTAACAAACAACAAGACAGCCACAGACCGCCATCGGATGGTGGCATGGCAAAGGAGGAATTCATCCGAGTGGGGACTACGCTTTACAAGATTGTGGAGCAGCCCAAACTGAACGGAGGGTATGTAAGGAAACGCATAGCATGGAACAACGAAACCCTGCGCCAAGACTACGGCAAGGACTACATCGGCAGCGTTCCCAAGTATGACGGCTTCTGCACCGTACCCGAACACATCGGCTACCATCCCGTGGTCGGCAAGTTCCTTAACCTCTATGAACCGATAGACCACCAACCTAAAGAGGGCGATTTCTCGCATATCCAATCTTTGGTAGGTCACATCTTCGGGGAGCAATACGAGTTGGGCATGGACTACCTACAACTGCTCTACTTGTACCCCATTCAAAAGCTGCCTATCCTGCTGTTGGTATCAGAGGAACGCAACACAGGCAAAAGCACATTTCTGAATTTTCTAAAACTCCTATTTCAGAACAATGTAACCTTTAACACCAACGAGGATTTCCGTAGCCAATTCAATTCCGACTGGGCCGGCAAACTGCTTATCGTGGTGGACGAGGTGCTGCTCAACCGTAGGGAGGACAGCGAGCGGTTGAAGAACCTAAGCACCACACTTTCCTACAAGGTGGAAGCCAAAGGCAAAGACCGTGACGAGATAGCGTTTTTCGCCAAGTTCGTGCTATGCTCCAACAACGAGTACTTGCCTGTAATCATTGATGCAGGGGAAACACGCTATTGGGTACGCAAGATAGACCGCTTGCAGTCTGATGATACCGACTTCCTGCAAAAGCTGAAAGCGGAGATACCCGCCTTTCTTCATTTCCTGCAACACAGAACACTATCCACCGAAAAGGAAAGCCGTATGTGGTTTGCTCCATCGCTGTTGCATACCGAAGCCTTGCAGAAGATAATCCGCAGCAACCGTAACCGACTGGAGATAGAGATGCACGAGCTGATACTTGACATCATGGATAGTGTCGGCACGGACACATTCTCGTTCTGCTACAACGACATTCTTCTGTTGCTGGTACACTCGCAGGTAAAAGTGGAGAAGCACCAAGTCCGAAAGGTGTTGCAGGAGTGTTGGAAACTTACGCCTGCACCCAACGGACTGACCTATACCACCTACCAATTCAACTACAATCGGGAGTGTCGGTATGAGCCTGTAAAACGGGTCGGTCGTTTCTATTCTGTCACGAGGGAACAACTTGAATCCCTGTAATATCATTCTTTTTTTTGTTGAATTGATGAATAAGGATATAACTATGCTGACAATAAACAATATACACTCTCAACAAAATCTCAACAATCGAAAAGAGAAGTTGAGAGAGGAACAGCACCCGATTGTTGATTTCTCTTTTGGCGAGTGGTTTGTTGAGAAGATGTTGAGCAAATATCTTTCTGTAAATAAATGTGTTATATAAGCCATTCAACAAATCAACGTTTTTACAATCATCATCAAATCTATAGAATATCATGAACATACAAGAAGTTAAACAAATCAGAATCGCAGACTATCTGCAAAGTTTGGGTTACACGCCCGTCAAGCAACAGGGCAGCAGCTTTTGGTACAAATCACCGCTGAGAGAGGAAACGGACGCATCTTTCAAGGTAAACACAGAACTCAACAAATGGTACGATTTTGGACTTGGCAAGGGCGGTAACATCATCGCATTGGCAGCGGAACTCTACCATACGGAAGATGTAACCTGCCTGTTGAAGCGCATAGAGGAACGGACACCATACATCCGCCCTGCATCGTTTTCTTTTGGCAAGCAGCAATCCGACAACCGCACTTATCGGGTATTAAGAGTTGGCGAGCTGTCATCACCTGCGCTCATTGCCTATCTGCAAGAAAGGGGGATAGACATTGAACTCGCCAAAAGGGAGTGTAAGGAACTGCGGTTTGAGAATGCCGACAAACCCTATTTCGCCATCGGCTTCCCGAATATGGCAAGAGGGTATGAAGTGCGTAATAGATACTTCAAGGGATGTGTCGCCCCGAAGGACATCACCCATATCCGACAGCAAAAAGAGCCACGAACCGTCTGTTATCTTTTCGAGGGCTTCATGGATTATCTCTCGTTCCTGACCATCCGAGTAAAGAACAATCCGCAACACCCACGATTGAATGCACAGGATTACGTCATTCTCAACTCCGTTTCCAACCTCTCGAAAGCGGAAAGCATATTGGCAACCTATACCCGAATCGGCTGTTTCCTTGACAATGACACAGCAGGACGGAACGCATACGCCAACCTGCAACGGATGTTGGGTGACCGCTTGCAGGATATGTCGGTTCACTATGCAGGGTATAATGACTTGAACGAGTACCTGTGCAAAAAACTCTTGTCCCAATCGACAGAGCCGATAAAGGAGGAGAAGCAAGTACAATCCGCAAGGCGGATGATGCAGCCACCGAAAAAGAAAGGGCTGAAAATATAGAGGGGAACAGGTTCGCTTTCCCAAGGGTATTTAGACAGAAATACCATAGCTCAATAGGGCGTTTTCTTCACGCATTACACGGTAATGCTAAAAACTCCCTATCGAGCCAAAGGGAAATCCCTTTGGAAACCCTGAGAGCCAATGCCACAGGCAGAGAATACACTCATAACAATAACCGTAAAAATCAAACTACATGGGATATTTTTCATTGGACATAAAGAAAGCAAAAGGTTCATCGGACACCGTACAATCCGACCATATAGAGAGAAGAATCATACCTAAAAACGCAGACCCGACAAGAACGCATCTGAACAGGGTACTTATAGAATACCCCGATGGCGTTCATGGCAGGGATGAAGCGATTGCCCACAGGCTGAACACGGCAGGCATCAAGCGGAAGATTACACATGACCAAGTCCGTGTAGTCCGAGTGGTTCTGTCGGGAACACATGAGGACATGATGGACATACAGGAAAACGGAAGACTTGACGAATGGTGCAGCGACAGCATCCAATGGCTGCAAGCCACATTCGGCAGGGAGAACGTGGTTGCCGCCCATCTTCACATGGACGAGAAGACACCGCATATCCATGCAGCCATTGTTCCCATCGTGACAGGTGAAAGGCGCAAAGCCAAGAAAGAGCAGGAAGACGGCAAACGGAAGTATCACAAGAAAGCAAATACCGTCCGTTTGTGTGCCGATGACCTGTTCAACCGTCAGACCTTGATTGCGTACCACGACAATTATGCAAGGGTTATGGCTAAATACGGATTACAGCGAGGTGTGCGAGGTTCCGAAGCACGGCACACCACCACGACACAGTATTATCGGGACATACAGAAAAAGAACGCTGCCCTTGATGCAGAAAACAAGCGGTTACAGGAGCAGAAAACCGAAACCGAACAGGAACTCAGACAAGCCAAGAAAGAGGTACAGACCGAGAAACTGAAAGGTGCAGCCACCACCGCAGCGACCAACATAGCTGAAAGTGTCGGTTCTCTTTTCGGGAGCAACAAGGTCAAGACTTTGGAAAGGGAGAACACCGCCCTGTATCGGGAAGTTGCCACCCATGAGGAAACCATTGAGATACTGCAAAACCGCATACACACGATGCAAACCGAGCACAACCGCCAGTTGTTGGAAATACAGCAGAATCACCGTAAGGAGATGGCGGAAAAAAGTGTCAGACACAAAGATGAAGTATCAGGTTTGAAACGCATTATCGAAAAGCTGTGTGCATGGTTTCCTATGGCAAAGGAAATTATGAGAATAGAGAGCCTGTGCCGCCTTGTCGGGTTCAATGAAAGGCAGACCACGACATTGACTTATGGTAAGCCTTTGATATACGAGGGCAAACTTTATTCGGAGGAACATAATCGGAGTTTTACGACAGAAAGAGCAGGCTTTCAAGTGGTGAAAGACCCTGCGGACAAGTCTAAACTGACACTCGTAATCAACCGCCAGCCCATAGGCGAATGGTTCAGGGAACAGTTCGACAGGCTACGGCAGAGCATACGACAGCCAATTCAACCACAAAGGAAAAGTAGAGGAATTACATAAGTAGTTAAAACAGATTGCAATAAGCCTCCGATAATCGTATTTCCCTATCAGAGGCTTATTGCTGTTTAGATTTAGTTACGTTTCATAAATCATGATTTTTGTTTTTGATTGTCGACCTTTCTAAGTTGTGGAAGACATAAGGCTATTATAGCGAGAAGCAGAATAGCCATACCTGAGAACAAAAACCAACGGTTTACCCCGATTTGGTCTGCAAATGCACCCGACACTACCAACCCAAGCGGCATGGCAAACGACATGATGCTGCCAAGAAGTCCGAAAACACGCCCTAAATACTCGGGTTGTATCTGTTCTTGAAATAGCGCGGTCTGTACTCCATTATAGAATGGGGCAGAAAAGCCCATCAACGTACAACATATCGCAAATATCATAAAACCATTGGTTGGTAGCAAGCCGGAAACAGTCAATGACACTCCCACAAGAAAGATAGAGCCGATGATATTTGCCATGCGCTTTTTGAAACCTCCCCATGCGCCCAATAGAAGTCCGCCCAACAACATACCAACTGCAAAAACAATTTCCACCACGGAAGCATGCAAGGTACTTCCCTCGAAATAATTCATACTCATCAGCGGAAATAGCGCATTGATTGGCATATAAATGAACATATTGATTGCTCCTATCCAAAGCAATGTGAAAAGAGCTTTATTTTGTCGTATTGCGTTATAGCCAATGCGCAGTTCGGTGAAAAAGTTTTCTTGCTGCAGCGCTTCAATCGGTTGTTTTGGGATGTGAACCATTGCAACAGTGATACAGGCAATTATTGCTCCGAATACGTCAAGGGCAACCGCAGAATTCAACCCCCATTTTGCATAGAGAAAAGCGGCAATTGCCGGACTTAGGATGAAACTTGCCGATTGGATGGACTGGGTGTAGCCGGCACATTTGACTAACTGTTCTTCAGGCACTAAAAGAGGTGTTACCGCACTTAACGCAGGGGAATGGAATGCAGTGCCAACGCTTCTAATGAAGAGGATGAGCATTACTATCCATACAGGTAGTTCCGCTGACAGGGAAATTACGGTAAGTACCAGTCCAGCACAAGCTATGATGACATCTGCACCAATCATGACCATTTTCCGGTTCCAGCGGTCAACAAGTACTCCGATTGCAGAACCTAAAACCGCTTGAGGTAGAAACCCAACCAAGGTCGCCATTGACAACACCATCGCAGACCCTGTTGTATTTGTCAGATGCCAGATGATGGCCATTTGAAGAACCCCACTTGTTATCAGGGACACAGCTTGCCCCGCCCATATTGTATAGAAATCTTGTTTCCAATTTCTGATTTTTTCCATTTGAATTTTTCCTTTTATCTTTTGAATGTTTCTTGATTTTATAGCACAAAAAATCTCTCGACAAGCCTGAAATAGCATGCCGGATTACAAAGACAATGACATTCAAATCGAATTAATTAGATTTGAATGTGGAAAAATTACCAAGGTTTATGATATGCAATATTAACGGTGTTTTTACCTGTTAATATTGTACAATTGTTCATAATCATATTGAAAACCACTATATATGTTGCGACTTATCTTAATTGGGATGGTATTATATGCACACCGAATCCGCTGCAAAGTTACAATAAATTATTCGATTTTTGCACTAACTAAAGTAAAGAATTTCAATGCTTCCTGAATTTTGCCTTTCCTTTTTTATCCAAATCTGCAAAAAATAACGGCATAAGCAAATAGGTATATATCGAAAGGCAAAAAATGGCGAATACTGTTTGTATTGGATACTATATCAAAGATTTGTCGTATCTTTGCACCTGAAAGAGTTATTTGATAGTAAAACACCGCAAAACGCTGAAAATCGCACGGTTTCCTAGTCGTTACCATTACTTTTCAGATACTCCGTTAAATGTTTATTCATCAAACGGTTAGACGAAACCGTTCAGAATTTAAAATAATCAGCGAAGTGCAAAAGCCGGTTCAAGTATCTCGATTTCGAGTGCTCTTTCTATTTTGGCAATTGTCTCTATTGATAGATTTTCCGTCCCTTTCAAGACACGAGATATGTATTGCTGGGAACAACCCATACGTTGTGCAAGCGACTTTTGTGTCAGACCGAGTTCTTCCATCTTATCGAGCATCATCATCGCGATTCTCTGCGAGTATCTCAACCATGACTTATTGGCAATACGCCATTCGGCATTCTCCCGCCACTTTGAAGGAGTCTCGCTTCTGTGCTCATTGAGTTTATTTATCGTTTCTTCTCTTGTCTTCATATCAATCTCCTTTCTTAATTTAGTTCACGAAGATAGTCATCGAATGAATCTTTATCCGATATTTCGTTCTCAATTAAAAATCTCCTTACTTTCTCCATGCGAGCCAATTCCACCAGCGTATGTTCGCGTTCCTGCATTGTTCGTGTCAACTTGATTGCACCACCGGTTATGACATAGATACCCGGCTCCAACTTGATTGCATATATTCGTAACCATGATGCATGGCGTGGTGTATTGCGCAGACGAGCCTTCTCCTTTCCAAGCAACATTTCAGATGTACGGCTATTTTCCAAAGGTCTGAAGATCTCATCAAGATTGGCTTCCGGGGAAATATCCATTATAAGACACTACAATCTTTCACTGTCCTCAATGGTGTCATATATAGCTTGGTTTACATCCGTGATTTTGAAATAGGAAGCCAAGTCGCCGATGTTTTGCTTAAAGAATGTACGCAACCACGCCACATCATTCCATTGGTCAAGAATGGCGTCAAGAACATTGTCAAGGCAGTTGTCATATCTTACCGCCCATAGATTGCCGTTATCTGTAATCAGATCAAATTCCATTTCCAATATTTTTGCAAAGATACGCATTATTTCTTATGTATACAACTTAAAGGTTGTATTGTTCGTGTCCGTGTTTATTATAGGTCGATGAAGAGCATAAAAAGTTTAGATAATCTGTCAAGGTGGGCGGCAAGAGGTTGAGCGGACTGCCGTGTTTGCGGCGTGATGCCGTCGCAAGGTGACGGTGGA
>CEAC01030087.1_pt1 | contig 32930 bp, 35 predicted proteins | sample 557411 | NCBI WGS metagenome assembly CEAC01 (sample SAMEA3182094, study PRJEB8094) | gut metagenome | biome: human; feature: gut; material: Stool; isolation source: human stools | place: Canada | collected 2012-02-21
CCTTCAGCCGGTGGAACGAGATCATTCCCGACAAGGTCCTGGTCAACGCACTTGTGGACAGACTCACACACAAAGCCAGAATCATCAACATGACCGGTACATCATACCGGCTCAAACAGACACAGCAAATGATTAAAAACCAAATCTGATCAATGACATCTTCACCTTATTTTATTAACTTTGTACGCTCTCTCGGGTGGCCCATTTTTGAATGAGAGACCGGCCCACTTTTCAATGAGTATTTACACTTTCTATATGTTTGCCTCAGTCATATTCAGAAAGGGATTCTATCCTGATTATCGGCTCAAATTGAAGCTAAATCCACGAGAATTTATCTCAGATTGAGCCGATTTTTGCCATTTTTTCACTTGATTTGAGCCGATATGTTACAATATAGCCTATTCAAGCCATTTATCGAATCGGGGTGCGAACATGTCGATGTCGCGCTGGGGAAGTCCGAGCCTACGGGCTTCTGTGCGCCATGATTCCATGGCTGTTTTTACTTCGTTGATAATGCTCTTGGCTTTATCAGCTGAAAGCATATATTCTCCGGCGGATGCCAATAGTATATTGAGGTCGGATTCGCTTGTAGAGCGGTTTATCAATAGGCTTTGATTGTCGGCGAGAGTCGGGTTGATGTCGTATGCCGGGGAGAGTTCCCAGCCTTTGCGTGTTAATAGGAATCCATGATTGCGGAAGTGGTCGTCGGAGTTGCCTACAATGATGTAGAATGCCACGCGGCGATAGAGTTCCTCTAAGTTTTGATCGACATTACTTCCATGCTGAACTATGAAATCTACAATATCGGTGTAGCCGTAACCGGTTGAAGCGTTATCGCCGTCGGTCAGTCCGAGCAAAGTCAATGCAGAGGCGAAATGTATTCGTCTGCCATCGCTGTTCCTGTCGAAGCGCTTTGAGAGAAGAATGTGATAGTCTTCGCCGTCGATTGTCCGAGTCTCGGCAACATTCAGTCCTGCCTTGCGTCCCATCACATGACAGAAATGTTCCCACTGTGCGACGTCATAATCATCTTTGCGCGAAGGGAACTTGGCAACCGTCAGACTCCCGTCCTCATCAATGATAGATGCCTTCGGTCTGGCACCACCGAGAGAAGTCCCCGGATGTAGCAGTTGTGCCAGCCATTTCTTTGATGGCAGAAGATGCTTTTCTTCGCTAATCTCAATCTCATGCGCTGCTTGCATCAATTCTCTGACATTCGCCAATGGTGGCACGCGAAGGCTCTCCTCACAGTTGATGAACTTTCCTCCGGGAGTTTCGGCAAACCGAAAACCGCCCATGCGTGAAGCGTCGTCAATACCCATCAGATAATCAAAAGAAGTCAATCTGCGCACGGCTCTCTTTTCATCGGTGGCGGCAATCTGCTCACGACGATTCAGCAATGTGCGCCCCCAGCGGTCGGGTAGAGCATCCGAGAAACAAGCGAAAATATCGCGCTCAGGTCGAGTATATTGGATGCCGGTATAGTTCTGCAAATCCTCACTTAAAAAAACATCGCCATATTTGGCAAGCCACTCTTTATCATACGAAAAGCCGTATGTCTCACTGCCGCGCACCGAGTCACAGGAAAGCTCGCCAATCAGCAGAGGCGTATCAAGCCAATCAAAGTCGGCATACACAAATAGTTTGTTCATGGCTTATTCCTTTTTTGATGCGCGCTGGCGATGTTTCAGACTCAAATCTTGTAGGTTTCTGCCGAGGGAATCTTCCTTGGCAATCAGAAGAAGATCGTCATCAAGTTGCAGGGCATAAAGAACACGGGCATAGATGCCGATTGAAACCGTAGGAGAACCTTTCTCAATGCGATTCACGGTGAGAGGCGAACAGGTAGCCCGTTCGGCAACCTGCGCAATCGAGAGATTACGACGTAGCCTGGCGAGTTTAATCTGTTCCCCCATAAGAGACATTTTCTGTTCCAGTTTCCGGGGCAACTTAGTCCCCATAGTGTTCTTCGTCATTGTTTGTGTTTTAAGGTGCAAAGCGGCTAAGCCGATAACTTCGCCATGCTCAATCTATCTTATGATGCCGCAAAGATAGTAAAAATATTTATTATATGATATGTTGAACGAGAAATAATTGCCGCTTTTGACCAAATTCTCCTATGCTCAATGCTTGATTTCAGGATTTACGGAAAGGAGTTGTCGGATATACTCATCCTGACGCACTGGTGAGATGATAAGCGGAATATAGCTTTTCAGAATCTTTCGGTCAGTAAAAGTGATTGCCAGACGATGAGACAAAGATGTCGCCGGAGATGATAATACGCTCTTTGTCGGTTTGATTTCTTTAATCTTGTCAATAGGGTAGGCGGTTGGAATAAAGAAAGTATACACCACAAGCTTATCCCCGTCAATGCGGTAATAGATACTGAAGAATGTTACCAAGACAAACGCTAACATCACAAGACAAATAATTGTCGGCCATATCCCGTCATCCATGAAGCAAGGTACAATGCAACATGCCGCAACCAGCCCAAGGATGAACCATGTCGATCCATCCCATCGAGAATTATATCTTGTCCCTCGGAACTTTTCCATTTTCTTTGATTTGTGTTACTATGCCGATATTGTTACTTGTTGATAGGGATTATTTTAGAATAACCCATCGACCGGTTTTGTCCCCCCCTCCCTTGTAATATAGCCAAGTCTTTTGAGGTTCCGGGGCGCTCGTTTTGCTGTGGATTCTGAAATATGAAGAGTCTCCATTGTTTCTGAATGAGTAATCTTCGGATTGTTTTGAATGGTCGCATAGACTTTTTGCAGAGATTTATTTAGTCCCGTTACAGTGTCATTATGGGTATTTGCGGTGTCATTTACAGTGTCAATTTACAATCTCCCACCAGCCGTTGCGGCGACCGTTGCGGCGGACGATGATGCCTTTTTCGACCAAAGCCGATGTGATTCGCTTGACTGTAGATGGCGATTTCTTTATTGATTTGGCTATCTCTGTCTGAGTGATTTTAGAATTGTCTTCAATTGTTCTGAGTACAGCCAACTCTTCCAAAGTGCAGTTCAAAGTGTCAGATTGAGACTTTGGGGAGGCGGAATTGAGACTTTGAACCGTTGTTGTCGGGAGCGAAACTCCTGCAAGCATATCACGGTTGCGCAATTCATTCTTTTCGCCGAGAATAACATTGCGAAGAAATCGTTCTACGAACTCGGTAGTAGGAGAAATATTCAGCCCCTTATATGACGCCCTGACAAGAGCATTGCGGAAATACCATGAATGCTGCTTGAACATGTCATTGGTGGCAGGAATACCCATAGAGCGCAGATATTTTATCAGGAACACAGCCGTGGTGCGCGTATTGCCTTCGCGGAAAGGATGAATCTGCCATAGGTCAGCAATAAACCGCGCCAAGTGACTGACGATTTCAGAAACAGGCCGGGATGAGTAATCAAATTCCTTTTCGCGAGCGAGGTCATATTCTATGGCTTCTCGGAGGTCTACAGCCGGTTGGTAGCTTACAGAGGCATTACCGCCAAGAACCCATTCCTTTTTACTCAATTCTACCGTGCGTAATTGACCGGCAAATTTGAATATGCCTTCAAATATGCGCCGATGTATAGATGTAAGCCCTGCTAATGAAAATGCAAACGATGGCTCACTCAGAATCTTAGCGATATTGGCAGAAGCCTTGTCTCCTTCCTCATCAACTTCATCATGCCCGGATTTAGTCTCATAATATGCCTTGATGCGTTCACGAGCCTCATCAATTGTAATGTCGCCCTCGATATGCTGACGCGCAGTATCAAGCAGATAAGCCGAAACCTTCAGCCCATCCACATCCTGAAGACCGATAGCCGTCTGCCACGCATCCGCCTTCTCCCTCTGTTCCGGCTCACCATGGACTATATATTTGTCAAATTCGCTCATGTTAAAAATTCAAGTATTAATTGTTTAATAATCCAAATCTGAAAACAGTGACGGTTGAACAGCATCTGGCGCTGTTGCTTTCTCCTGTTTTTTATGATTTGGAGGCAAGATAGCACTTTCAGACGCAACTATAAGTTTCTTTGAGCATCGAGACAATGCCACATATAAATGTTTCTCATCAGGGAATTGATGTGCGTTTAGAACAATAACAGTTTCACATTCTAAACCTTTGGTAAGCAATGTAGTGCCAATATACTTACCGGTAATGCTCCGACCAATTCTACGAACAGCATCCCTATTGTGCTTAAGAGATTCTCTAAGCGATATATTACGCCGGTCTGCATCTATTAAAACTCTCTGTATAGTATAGTAAACATCATTTCGTACAATTCTTATATTGAGCAATTGCTTGAATTGAGAAATTGTAGATAGTATGAGAGATGCAGACTTTTGCGATTGCAAAGACTCTACGATTCCTTTGATTTTCATAAAGGTGGATAGCTTTCCCTCTTTTCTTACATTCACCAGGCTTCCATCCTCATGAAGCCAATCGCTTAAGACTGACGCAGCACAAGTATTCTGTAAGAATTTTTTGATAGAGGCAATGAGGTCATTGCCACTTTTATTTTCAAACTCATTAACTGTATCGTAGAAGTCAGAATCATCTATTGATTCCAATATGCCGAGATTATATAAATTTTTAGTGAGGCTTACACGAGAATCCTTATTGAAGGATAGAGGATGAATAATAAGCACGTTGCCTTTATGTTTGTCACTTAAATAATGACGAAGCAAGGTGATTATTTCTGGGGGTGTGTCGGATTTGGATTTCCCATGCCAATATAAGTCGTTTCTGTGAGTCTTAACGAATTGGATGTGCTTATATTGATACAAATCAATTTGTTGCTGCCCTTCTAACAAATTCCTTATCTTATGGATTTCTTCTCCTAATTCTTTGGCACCAGCATTGTTCCATCGCCAGGGAATATTAAGAGTTTGAATATGTACCCTATAATCATCAAACGTTGAGCTGTTGAGGTCGACAGGAGTCCCATTGAATCCGAAGATACCCTGCATATGATCGCCAAGAATGTGAACTTTGATAAATTGACCCAACAAGTCAATTAATTGATGTTGAGAAGTGTTGCAATCTTGATACTCATCTACTATTATGTGCGCATATTTAGCTTGAAGAACCGATTTAATTGGTTTAGCGGCTAATAATTGTCTGGCAAATCCCTGAGCTTTTTGATATTTCTTATACATATCCGAGTCATCGGGTAATAAGGATTCTGGGACATATGCTAAAGTAAGGTTCAGGGTAAAACTACATATAGTATTGATTTCATAGATTTTGGGGTCGATGTTCCGGTCTGCAATTTTTGTTTTGATAGATGCAATACCAGCATGAGTATGGGTGAGGATAAGAATTTTCTTATCCTCAAATTGAAATTTTTCCAAGCAATCAACAATCGTATGTGTTTTGCCATATCCTGCAGGGGCAATAATCATACTCTTGTTGGAGTCCATAAATAAATGTATGTCTAACTCCGCTCTATCCATTCTGATAATGCTGTAATCGTTTTGTATAGATTCGTTTGCTTTCGAAATAACTCAATATCTTGTAGTATAATTAACGCAACGTCATATCCCATCTCGACCTTTTTGAACCATGGATTCTTTGGATTTCCAGCAGAAACTCCAATTGCAGTTCGCAAGTTTTCGGATTCATGTTCATACCAATCTTCAGTGTATGTAATAGGCGAAGATAGTTTATGCTTGACGTTTTCGAATACTCCCTTAGATGTTTGATCGCAACTAATTCTATATTCAATTAACTTTTTAAGAGTAGACCATGGACAATCTTTGAACAACTGTGATTCAAAAGCCAGCTTATCCTCACAATCAAAAATCTCGACACCAAGATTTCGTAAAGAATCCTTCTGATTATTTACGTCATCAACGTCCGAATCACATATTAAGCTTACTCTATATCCTAATGATATAAGCTGTTCGGCCGTTTTAATGCATTCACTTCCGTTTCCATTAATGGCACATATACTTCTTAGTGATAAGGATCCTTTCCCCGTATCTTGACGAACTTCATTAATCCCTCTTATAAATCCATATTCTGTCGCCCCCTCTCCGATGATAATACTTTTCGTAAATAGTGCCATCGGATGCTTCCTGACAAGGCCCTGAAGCTCCGAGGCAATACTCATAAGATTAGTTGACCTATGGCGTTTGATAAACAAATAGGTGCAATCCAACTCTTCCACAACATGCTGGGAATGAGCGGTCAACACAACTTGAATTCCGTGCTGGCGAGAAAGATAGGCACATATTTGTTGAGCTCGATCTGGTTCAAGACCTTGTTCAATTTCATCAATGAGTATAATCCCTGATGGCTCTGTTAGAGATAGCTGAATAGCGAGAGACAGTAGCCGTTTTGACCCTTTCCCAAGTTGTCTAAGTGGCACATTATCCTCTTGATGCAATGCTATTTTATTCTCTCTTAACAGGAATTCCCGCTGGTCAATTGATGCTTTGACAGCTGTGGACTGTAGACCAAGATGAGCGGCATTCTTTGTAATTGCATTGATAACATCCTGAAAGACATCTTTATCTTGGATTGCATCTTCAAAACCTTGCTTCGCATGACGTCCCAATTCGGCAATTAATTCCGTATTCAAGACGTCTTTCTTTTTCTCCGCTTTCTGTTTAAACAACGAACTCAAGGGAGTTCCTTTGGATAGAGTGAAGTGTCTATCATTATACTCCGAAATATAAAAACAATTGAACAGCTCTCGTTCACTTGCTCTAATGGGTTTGGGTTCAATTCCATCTGCCCCCAATAAGTACCACTCCGGCTCTAAGTCTTTTTCAACCTTTAGCTGAATTGTTATAGCTTCAGTTACACCATCCTGAACTTCCGGACTCGTCATTGAGGTGATTATTTCTCCATTTTTGACACCTCTGATTCGCTCTCCGACTTTACGTAGAATCTCCTCGGTCAGTTCTGTTAAGGTTGCTTCAATCTTAATGGGAGAATCCACATTGCAATTATGGAAATCACTATCGGTAAAAGGAATTGTGTATAGTGGCGAAAGTACGTAAGAAATAGCATCAAGAATAGTGGTCTTTCCGCTATCTCCACGCCCGATAATACACGTCATGCCACCGTTGAAAGAATGGTCAAACTTCTTGATTCCACGAAAGTTCTCAATATGTAGATGAAATAGCTTAGGCATAGGAATATGAAGTGTTAGTTGTGGTAGTTAAAGCGGTGCCAGGCGTCGAGGACGAGACAGCTGGTGCGGTATTCGCCGTATTCGCGGAGTTCGCGTTCTTTGAGGACGCGGAAGGTCTCGTTGATGCAGCCGGGACCGCAGACGTCTTCGGGGTCGAGGATGTAGCGAAGCTCGTCGGTTGAAATTCTACCCTCGATATTGGCTTTAGCCTGTTCAAGCAGAAACTCCGACGGCGTCAACCGGTCAACATCCTGCAAACCTATAGCCATCGACCAGTTACGCGCACGTTCCTCCACTCCCGGCTCCCCGGAAGCAAGATACTGCTCAAACTCCTTGTATCTGTCTCCGTATTCCATAAAGTTTTATTTATTAGCAATCCCAAATGGAATATGAACCCCTGGAATATTATCAATGTGTTCCAGATGTGCCATCTGGTCATCAAAAAAGATATGTGGCTTCATTATCTTGAGAATACGAGCTTTTTCTATTCCTCCAAGGAAGAATGCATCATCTACCTCCACTCCCCACGACTTTAATGAGGCAACAACCCTTTCATGAGCTGGTGCATTCCTTGCTGTAATAATGGCCGTTTTCAATATTCGTTTATAAGAACTGTCACTATCAGCTTTTTTCTTCTCCATTTTTTGAAAGAAAGATATTCTTTGTAACAAGGGTCCTATCGGGCCAAGCTCTAAAGCCTCAGAAGCGTGCTGTTGTTCGTGATTGAAATATTCTGCCATGTTTCCGCCGGTAGCCTTATATACTTTCTCAGATTCATCGCTTGCTAAAACACCGTCAAAGTCAAATGCGATTCGCAATTCATTATCATTTTCATCGTCTTCGATGTAATGTTTGTTTAATACTCTTCCGGCTGCCGTACCATTTTCTAATGCTGATTTGACATCATCCAAATTTGCAGATAAAAACAATGACGCGTTAAATGCAGGCAGATACTGAAAATTAGCTTTCCCATTAGTGAAACAAGCTCTGCTAATATTCAGATTGTAGTGTTGAATTGAGCGAAATGCACGTGTTCCAGTCTCTGTACTATTCTTTGACATAAGAACTACTTCCACAGGTTGCTCGTCAGGGAAGGAATTGTTAAGACCAAGGAGACGTTTAATAAAAGGATAGGCAACGCCCTTTTCGAAAGGGACGTCAATTCGTTTTTCTTGATATTCCCGATATTTATCAATCCCGTGTTGCCTAAAGACACTATCAGACTCCGTCAAATCAAACAATGCACTTGACGAGACAGCGATAACAAATTTTTTATCAATTGGATATGGCATATATTAACGTGAAAGTATATTTAGACTATATATTATTTAACACCCAGTTCTCATAGCAACGTTGTTTGTTATCATTGATTAGTCAGGGCAAGGAGGTTATTAGCTCTAAGATAATCAACGAAACGGTCGAGAATCATGTTGTTACGCTCTTTTATTTCGGCCTCAGTAAAATCGGAGAGTTTATTTGCTAACTCAACTAATTCTACAATCTCCGTTGCCTTTTTCTCCCCTTTGGAAGAAGTAAACCCAGTATAATACTTCTTTTTGTCAGCAAAACGATAATCTGAAGCGCGAATATTAATGCGCTTTTCGAGTAGGGACTTATTACCAAGAAGTTCGATTGAACGACTATCCTTTAGAGAGCCTTCTTTCTGCTGACGAGCTTTGGGAAAAATATGTTCAATATCGAAGTTGCTTTCGAGGTTCAGTAATTCTTGCTTGTCAAAAGTAAATGCCCACCATGCAATATATGCTTTGGTTACAGTGCGCTGATTTGAAAATATATAATTGGCGAAAATCGAGCGGAAACGATTCTCATCAAACAGATTCTCTGAGAATGTCACATCTTGACCATTAACAATGTTAAGCATCGCAGCATAAACAGGCGTGCGAAGTGAGTTCACCCCCGGATTAGTTAGGGCATAACTCCAGATGAAAGCAGTTGTTATATCAAGGAACTTACCGAATTTAGCATCGTCGAGAGAACCATCTACTGCATGATTTTGCATAAAGTATACCGAAACGAGGTAAGTCCACATACCATTCGGCGCGTAATTCAGTACGAACAGTTTTCTTAAAATCTCTTGTGAGAATCTTTCAGAGTCTTGCAGATTGACATCTTGCCAAAATTTGGCAAGAATCATTATGTTGTCAAGAGTTTCATCCTTTTTGAAAATTGCATACGAATCACGTTCATAGAATTTTCTTAACGCCTCCGTTGTTGTGCTTTTGTTCCCTTGTTTTGCTCGCTCATAATACATATAGCGAGTGAACAATTCATCAAGAGGTGTGCCGGCGATTGGATGGAATACATCTGAAGCAATTGAGTCAAGCTCTTTCCATTGTTCGATAAACTCATCTTTCTTGCCTTGTTCCTTATAGAACTTGTAGAATTGGGCTTTGAAGATGTCAGCATCGGAAAGCGGTTTGCCTCGGTCGTTGAGCGTTGAGAAAATGCGTAGGGCCGCATCTTGAGATTCTGCCTCAATTGGGAGCAATACGCAGTTGTTAAGGATTCGAGCTGGCATGTATGCGAAGTATGAAGGATAATTATTCAGAAAATCGACAATTTGTCCTTCAAAATATTTGAAGTTTTTCGCATATCGACTTTTCATATTATCGGCACTCCCGTCACGAAGGATGGCGATAAACTCTTCTTTATCATTATCAGTTGCGACTTCGGAAGCAATCTTCAAATCATCCTTCTGATAAGCACCAAAATTATTCGCTCTCCACAGGCATTTCTCAATATCCCGTTTCATAGCCTGAGAATTTTGGTCTTTCATATGCGACAACTTATTATAGAATGCCCGTAGGAGCAACATCAAAGTGGTTAGACGTTGTTGTCCATCGATAATTTCGAGTTTCTTATCATCATTCTTGAATGTTACTATGGGACCGAGAAAATACTCATCATCTTCGTTGAATTGGTCGCAATTATCATTGGGAAATGAAAATACGAAAAGGTCTTCCCATAGGGTCTTACACTCAACCTCACCCCATGCATAGGGACGTTGATAGTCAGGAATTAGAAAACTTGACTTAGAGTCTTGAAAAAGTCCTTTTACGCTTTTCTGGTCAACAGTGAGTTTTGACATATATTCTTATGTTGGTAGAGGATGATTTTACTTAATGATTGGCTTGCTTGTTATCAGTTCTCGCGGATCGACATTCAATATTGAGGCTATTTTCACAAGCATTTCTAAAGAGGGTTGAGAAGAATTGGAGCACCATCGGGATACAGTGGCTTCGTTTTTGCCTAATTGCTCAGCAAGCCATTTGCCTGTTCGATTCTGCTCAACCAAGACTACTTTAAGTCGATTTATTCTATCTATGTCGATATTTATACTGTTTGTTGACATTTTGTTATTCATTGATGTTATTTGCAAATTTAGTGAGATTATTTGTTCTGACAAAATTATTCTCGCATAAAGGCTTTGCCAAATCAGGGGATTTCACTAAATTTGCACAATTCGCAAATCAGAACGCAATGGCAAAATATATAAACCGATTGAAAGTTGTCCTCGCCGAGCAGCACAAGACCAACCTTTGGTTGGCCAAGACGCTTGGCAAAGACCCCGCGACCGTTTCCAAGTGGTGTACCAACACCGCACAACCGTCGCTGGAAACTTTACACGAGATAGCGCAATCTCTTAAAGTCGATATTCGCACATTGCTAAATGCCACCGATGAAGTTTTGATGGCATGTGAACCCTCTACACCTTACGGAGACCATGAAGGGAAATAACTTCAACGAAAATACTCGCGTCCAAGTTCCGGCAGCGATGCATCTTTGCCGACTTGGATATACATATCTGGATGATATTCCAGAGTATGACAAACGCACTAATATCATTACACCTATTTTCAAGCAATCCATCAAGAAGTTGAATCCAACAATGACGGATCTTGAAATATCACAACTATTGGAACGGATAGTCAGCGAAGCCAAGAATGACAATCTTGGTAGAGAATTTTATGAAATGCTATCGTCTAACAGCGGTGTAAAATTGATTGATTACGAAGACCCATATCAGAACAGTTGGCATATCACGACCGAGTTCACTTGCGAAGATGAAGACAGCGGTGATAATTTCCGCCCAGATATAACATGTTTTATCAATGGTATGCCGTTGGCCTTTATTGAAGTTAAGAAACCCAACAATCGTGAGGGTATTCTTGCCGAACGTGAGCGTATCAACCGACGGATGCGCAACAAAGCATTCCGTCCGTTCCTGAATATCACCCAGTTGATGATATTCTCCAACAATCAGAACTACGACAACGAGAATCGTGTCCCCATTCAGGGCGCATTTTATAGCTGTACATCGAAAACAAAAGCATTCTTCAACGTTTTCAGAGAGCAAGACCAGAGTTTTGTGGCTAATGTACATCTGCACCCTCTTGAAGAAGGTGTCGAGCAACGCATATTGCGCCACAGGAACTGTATCGCTGTAAAGAATCTGCCGGAGTACGAGACAAATCAGGCTAGGACAACACCAACCAACAGCATTCTCACATCAATGTTGAGTTTTGAGCGATTCTTGTTCCTGCTCAGATATGGCTTTGCATACGTTGACCGTACGATTGAACTCGAAGACGGCACTAAGGCAAAACGATTGGAAAAGCATGTAATGCGCTACCAGCAACTTTTCGCATCGCTTGCGATCCGCAAGAAACTCGATCTTGGCGTAAAGAGCGGTATCATCTGGCATACACAAGGTAGCGGCAAAACCGCTTTGGCATACTATTCAGTCAAGAGCCTTAGAGATTTCTATGCCGGTCGCAATACGGTGGCAAAGTTTTATTTTATCGTTGACCGCATCGCTCTCATGGAGCAAGCTGCCGATGAGTTTGCATCCCGTGGCTTGATTGTTCGCACTGCCCAGTCGCGAAAGGAACTTATGGAAGACTTCCAAAGCAATGCTCCGGTTGAGAACCCATCTGGCAAACCGGAGATTATGGTTGTCAATATTCAGAAGTTCAAAGAGGATTCTTCAAAGATAAAACTCGACAATAGTTACTCCACCAAACTTCAACGTATATTCTTCATCGACGAGGCACACCGTGGATATAGTCCTCAAGGTAGCTTCCTTGCTAATCTCTTTGATGCAGATAAGGATTCTATTAAAATCGCCTTGACAGGGACACCGCTGCTGAAAGAGGAAAGAGAGTCATGGCGCGTGTTTGGCGACTACATAGATACCTACTATTACGACAAATCTATTGCCGACGGCTATACGCTGAAACTGATGCGTGAACCGGTGGAGACTGTATATAAGGAGAAATTGGAGAATATCCTCGACCAACTCACGGGTGAAGTTGAGGTCAAGCGAAGCGACATTGATCGCAATAAGATTGTCGAGCATCCGAGTTATCTTAATGCCCTCATCGACTACATAATTGCAGACTTTCGCAGATTTAGAACTGAACAGAACGAGCCATCGGTAGCAGCCATGATTGTCTGCAAAACCAATCCCCAGGCGCGTAAACTCTATGAACTGTGGATGGAGCGTTACAACCATGCTATCGAAATAGAAGAAAAGAAAGAGGAGAAGATTCTCACTTCCAATGAACCGATGGTGCCGTATTCCAAGACACCACCACTGACCGCTGCCCTTATCCTTCACGATGAGGGTGACAAGTTGGAACGCAAAGCATATATCGATGATTTCAAGAAAACAGAGAATGTCGATGTGCTGATTGTAAACCAGATGCTTCTGACCGGTTTTGATGCACCGCGACTGAAGAAATTGTATTTGGGTCGTATGCTCGACGGTCACGACCTCTTACAAGCATTGACCCGAGTCAATCGTCCTTATAAGGATTTCAAGTATGGCTATGTAGTCGATTTTGTTGACATAAAAGAAAACTTTGAGTCAACGAATGACCGCTATCTGCGTGAGTTGAATCGCACTACTGATGTGCTGCCTGACTCTGATGATTCCAAAACTCCGGGCGAAGTGATTATTGAAGATAGGGATAAGATTATCTCCGACATGAAGGAGATAAAGAGCGTCCTGTTCAACTTCACTTGTGAAAATCCGGAGATGTTCCGACAGGAAATCGATGATATTGAAGACAAGGAGCAACTCTATGAGTTGAAAAATATCCTTGCCAATGCTAAGGCTATCATCAATCAGGTTCGTGCATTTGGTGATGAAGACCTAAAGGAGAAGATTGAAAAACTCACTCCTGGTTCTATTCCAACTCTCATGAACGAGGTGTCGCGGCGTATTGAGCGCATTAACCTTCTCAACAATACTGACCATACTGCCGATGTATCGGGCATTATTAATGTAGCTCTCGATGCACTGGAGTTTGAGTTCAAAAAGGGTATGTCGGAGGAATTGCGCATCATAGTGAATGACCTGCGCGAGAGAGCCGAGAAAGTACAGCGTGAATTTGAGTCCAATTTTGACCATAAAGAGGATCGCTTCGTTCTTCTTGCTGAGGAATTCCGCAAGTATTTCCGAGAGCATGGGTTCTCGCCCAAGAGTACTCAAGAGACCAAGGAAGCCATTGAGTATATGGACACTGTGATGAAGAAAATCCGTGAAATTAATCGTCGAAATAATGCCCTCCGAAATAAATACAAGGGTGATGAACGCTTTGTACGCATCCATAAACGTATTGAGGAAGAGAACGAGAAGAGAGAGAAACCGGTTATCTCCAAGCATGAGTTTGAGATTGCCGAACGTCTAATGCAGATGAAGAAGGCTATTGATGACAAACTGTTTCTCAACATCAACTCGCTCAACAATGCCGACAAGTTCCGTCAGGACGTGTTGGCACTTGTAGGCACTACGCTAATAGACCTGTCGGTCCATGCAACGCTTGAAGAACGCAAGTTCATCCGAACACTGATTTCCGACGAATACATCAACCAGTATCAGATTATGTCTGAACCAACCATTTCCTACGCACGAGTATAATGAAACAAGATACACAGGCTATCGAAGCTAAGACCATTGGTCTCATCGACTCTCTCCGCACCACCTGTGGAGAATACGGACTTGCCGGTGGCGGCAGCGAATACAAGATCATCACCGAGATGTTTCTGTATAAATTCTTCAACGACAAATTCGGATATGAGGCAAAACGTATGCCCATATATGGCGAACGTCTTTCTAACGCAGAGAAGTGGGATGCCGAATATGACAAATTTGACGAGGAGGAAGTGGAAGACCTCTTTAGCTATCTTCCCGGCTCCGTGCCTAAGATGAAACCGCATCACACATTATCGCATCTATATAATGCTTCAACGCAAGGCGATTTCTCAACATTGCTTGATGCTACATTAGTCGAGATTGCAAGCCTCAACGAAGATACATTCTCGGTGTTGACATCAGGCAACAGCAAGGTGAAGATTTTCAATGGTGTGACCAACTTCATCACAGATGTTCACAAGCGCGACCAGTTTGCCATCGCCATGATGAAGAACCTCGCGTCGTTCAACTTTGAGGATGTCTTTGCTGAAAAATACGATTTCTTCTCACGCATCTTCCAGTATCTCATCAAGGATTACAATAATGCCGGTGGTGGTAAGTATGCCGAATACTACACTCCACGAGAAATAGCGACGGTTATGGCTCGTCTTCTCGTGGGTGATGATGCCCAGCTACGTGGCGTTTCCTGCTATGACCCGTCAGCCGGAACAGGCACATTACTCCTTGCTTTGGCTCACCAAATTGGCGAAGACCGTTGTTCGATTTACAGTCAGGATATTTCAGAGAAGTCATCGGAGATGCTCCGTCTGAACCTTATTCTCAATGGACTATCAGAGAGCTTGCCAAATATCCGTCAGGGTAATACCCTTCTTGAACCGGCTCATAAGGAAGCCAACGGCACAATTAAGAAATTCGATTATGTCGTTTCAAATCCGCCTTTCAAACTTGACTTCCCGGAGTATCGCGACACTCTTGCCGCAGATGGCATACGTTTCTGGGCTGGTGTGCCAAATGCAGTCAAACAGATAAAGCCGAAGCCGACAATGGCAATCTACACATGCTTCATTCAGCATGTGCTCAATTCACTGTCATCAAGAGGCAAAGGTGCCATCGTAGTTCCTACTGGTTTCATCACTGCCAAATCTGGCATAGAGAATAAGATTCTTCATCGTATCGTTGATGAACAATGGGTGTATGGAGTTATCTCTATGCCCTCAAATGTATTCGCCGACACCGGCACCAACGTATCGGTGGTGTTTTTCGATAAATCCACCATGTCTGACAAGGTGATACTTGTTGATGCAAGTAAACTCGGCGAAGACTATCAGGATGCTAACAATAACAAAAAACATCGTCTTCTCGATAAAGAGGTTGAACTGATTGTCAATACTTTCCGCAACAAGGAAGCCGTTGATGGTCTATCTGTAGCCGTAACCTACGATGAAATAAAGGAGAAAGGTTATTCTCTCTCAGCCGGACAATATTTCGACATAAAGATCGATTACGTTGACATCACCGAGGAAGAGTTCAACAAGCGCATGACAGACTATGAGACTAAACTAACAGAAATGTTTGCTGAGAGTCACAGACTGGAAGCCGAAATTCTTGCGCAACTCACATCCCTAAAATTCAATAGCTGACACAATGGCAAAGGAAATACAATTCATATTATATAATCTGCCAGACAATTCAGGTACAGTACAGGCCATTGTTCAGAATGAAACAATATTCCTGACACAGAAGGCTATGGCTGAACTCTTCGGGGTCGAGGTTAACACCATCAACTATCATCTGAAAGAAATATACTCATCTAGAGAACTGACAGAAGATTCAACTATTCGAAAAATTCGAACAGTTCAAACTGAGGGAAACCGTCAGGTAGAACGTGAACGGGCTTTTTACAATCTCGATGCTATTATCAGTGTTGGATACCGCGTTAATAGTCAACGAGCTACGCTTTTTCGCCAATGGGCAACCCGGGTTCTCAACGAATTTATTCGTAAAGGCTTTGTACTTGATGATGATCGTCTGAAACAAGGCAATGCCGTTTTCGGGCGAGACTACTTCCGCGAACTTCTTGAGCGGGTTCGTTCTATTCGCGCCAGCGAGCGTCGTATCTGGCAACAGATAACCGATATCTATGCCGAGTGTAGTATAGACTACGACCGTTTGGCTCCGACAACAAAGGAATTTTATGCGATGGTACAGAACCGTTTCCATTACGCCATCACCGGCCACACCGCCGCTGAAATCGTACATGCTGGAGCAGACCATACAAAGCCACACATGGGATTGACTACTTGGAAGTATGCCCCCGAAGGAAGGATATTAAAGTCCGATGTGAGCATCGCGAAGAACTATCTCACCGAGAAAGAAATACGCTCACTTGAACGCACCGTTACATCCTATTTTGACTATATCGAAGGACAGATTGAACGTGGCAACGTGTTCAATATGGAACAGTTTGCCGCAAGTGTCAATAAATTTCTGACATTCAACGACTATAAGATTCTTCCCAACAGAGGAAGCATATCAGCAGCACAAGCCAAAGCTAAAGCAGAAGCCGAATACGATCTCTTCAATCCTACCCAGCAAATAGACTCCGATTTCGACAAAGAAATCAGAGGAATGTTAGATGCATAAAAGCTATTCGACATCTGCTTGATGTTTTCGTGGCAGCTAACAATCTGGATATAGTCGAGGCACAACGGAAATATCAACAACAACTCGTGGCGTTAAATTCTCAGATTGAAGATGCACAAATGGCAGTTGATATTGTCAACCCTTTTTCTGGTGGCGCAAGAATAGATCGTATAATGAATGCACAAGAAAAATCAGAGCAGATAGAGCATCTTAATCGACTATTGACGAAACGTAAAGAAATGGAGATTAATCTCACTCTTATTCAAGATTACATAAACAAGTCAACTCGATAAATGGAACTGAAGAAGTATAAACTCTCCGAGGTTGCTACGTTTGAGATTAGCAACGTTGACAAGAAGACAAAAGCTGGTGAATTAAGCGTCCATCTGTGCAACTTCACGGATGTGTATTATAATTGGGCCGTAACTGAAGCCATGGAAGATTCATTTATGGTTGCAACTGCTTCTGACAATCAGATTAAAAAGTTGTCGCTGCGCAAAGGTCAGGTTGCTATTACTAAGGATAGCGAAACCCGACATGATATAGGAATCCCGACATATATTGCTAACGACTTTGACAACACCGTTTTGGGCTATCACTGCGCATTGATTACTCCCAATCCTGAAATGCTTGATGGACGATATCTCAATGCATATCTCAATTCTTCCCTTGCCAAAGAATACTTTGCCAATAATGCCTCTGGAAGCGGTATGCGATATTCTCTTCCAGTCGATGCTATCAAAAATATCCTTCTCTACTTGCCCTCTATTGAAGTGCAGCGAGAGATTGGTAAAATATTCTCCGACATCGACCGCAAAATTGCACTTAATCGTGAGATAAATCGCAATTTACCTCTGGCGGCATAACTGAAACTTGACCGTTCATCAGGAGCGGTAGCAGTTCATCGCGCTCATCCTGTAGATATTTAATCTCTTGCTCATTCTTTTCAATAGAGATGAACGTGCTGGAGGTCCGTTGATAGAATAAATCCATTAAAGAATCTGGTCCATAGCATATATATAAGGACTCAATATCAGTTGGCCCTATTGATGGATAAGATGATACGGCAGTGTCTGCTATATCTCCGAGTTTGTTGATTATCGTTTCCTGAGTAAGAAAGAGATAAAGCGAAATTGAGTCTCTCAATAGGTTTGCATTAATTGTACAAAAGCCTGTAGATGCGATTAGATTATTCTCAGGAGAACAGATTATACCGAAATGTTTCAACCGCGGTCGCACTGTTGAATATAATATTGTATTTATAGCGACTCTGCGTTGTGCTCGACTTGGAGCTTCAGACCTTTTTACTACTTGTAAAGAATCTATATGATTCAAGGTCAGATTACTTGTATCAAGATAAAGCAGTTCTTCTAAGCTGTCTTTCTTTGAAAGACTTGACTTGTTCAAAGACGCAATCTCACCAACAGATTTTACATTCCAACATTCCGGAATGAATTGGCTCAACTTTTCGTTCCAAACCATCCTACCACCTGAGGACTTGTAGGGGCATCCGTTTTCATCGGGAAAGTCGAACTGGACAAACCAGTAGTCGTAGAGCTGACGCGTCATCGCCTCTAAATTGCGATTTATACTTATTGCAATTATCCATTCTTCTCACGTTCGACCATATCGTATTACATAATATAAGAACGCCCCAGCAAGAGGGTGAGTCTTGTCGGGGGCGTTGGATGGTATTACCTCTTAGTAGAGGCGGATGCAGGTTACATCGGCGGTCTTGACGGTTGCGGGATGGTCGGGTTTGTCCTTGGAGAAGGCGATGGCGAAGTGCTGGATACGGTGAGTTGTGCAGAGTCCTTTGAGGAACAGGATGAACTTACCCAGTTCTTCAATGAGCCAGTTCTCATCTTTGGTCGAGGTGACGGAGACGAGCATCATCACGTTGTCGGGGAGATTGTAGAGGCCGTCAGAGTCCGTGAGGATGACGAGTGATGGCGCAAATATCGCGTCCTTCGAAAAGAAGCTTGCGCCGTTGGCGTAATCTTGATAGCTGAGGTTGTCTGTCGGAGTGCTGTAGTTTTCAGCGAGATATTTCTCGATGGCGGCGAAGGCTACGCTGATGCGAGGGTTGCTTACGACCGAAAGGTCGGTAGGCGGCTCTGCATTGGGAGTTGTGGCAGTCGCCGGTGTTGCCTTGAGGCCAAAGATGGATTTCACACGGGAGAGGAGTTGATTGAGTGTCTTCATTTTCTTGATTTTTTGTTGGTGGATTGTGAATTGAGCTCGTTTATTTTTTCTTCAAGGCGTTGCTTTTGGTCAAGGGCGCGGGCAGTTTCCTGCACACGGTCTTCGTAGGCTTTCACCTCCGATTCGATTTGCTTGACACGCTCCGGGTCGCGGAACCAGCTTTGGATGCTATCCAGACCCTCGGAGTTGACGCCACCGTTCATCAGTATGTAGTGATACTTGATGTCTGAGATACGGGCCTGTTCGATGCGAGCTTCCTGCCAGATGAAAGTGGCTCCGAAGAAGATCAGAGTGAACACTGATATGAACATGGCGAGATATACCTGCCACGATTCTTTGGCGATGCGGATTGTCTTTTCAATCTTCTGCACCGGAGGATTGGCAGTGAAGTTGTCAATCTTGGACGTGATTTCGGTTTTCAGATCATCAACCGATGTAGTCAGATTTTCGCCGATTTCTTTCACGGTTGTTGTCTGATTTTCGATGGATGTCTGCATCTCATCGACTTTTTCAGTGACGGCTGACGTTATGGTGGTACCCATATTATTCAGGTCGTCGGCGGTGGCGCAGTTGAGCTGCGATTCCTTGATTTCGGTACACGTACCGTTGATTGTGCTGAGGTCTTCAGCGATGTTCTGGAGAATATTCTCCGGGGAATTTTCAAAATTTTCCTTCATGCTTTTCCGTTTTTGAAATTAAAGACTTCTGCCTCTTTTTCTCTTTTGGCGGCGATTCATCTCACGGATGAATGCTTCCTCATCCTGGTCGTAGGCAGGTCCGACTTGGAAGATGCCACCGAGTGCGTTACCGAGTCCTTCAACCATATCGGCTCCGGCTTCGATGATTTTTGCTGCGGCACTCGGTTCCTGTTTAGGTTGCTGTCGCATCGGTTGTGGTGACGATGATGTCGGCTGGGACTGACGGTTCATGTTTCGGTCGAGGGCCTTGCAGATGACATTATATGAGCATCTGCCATCGCGATCAATCTGTGAAGCCTTGAATTTCTGACCGTCTTTGATGTAAGATAGACCTTCGACTTCGGTAGAACCACGTCGGAATTTCTTCCTTACCGTTACACCTTTTTGTGCAAGTTCGCGCTGAAAAGTAGTCCAGTCTTTTGCCGATTTCTTAGCGGCTTGAACGGCAAGATAAATCTCCTGACGGGTCTTTGAGCGACCTTTCAGTCGGTCAACTTTTACCTTGTCTTTGTTTTCGCCGAAGGTCAAACCATACTTCTTTTTAAGTTCTTTGCAGTTGGCGTTGCTGCGGTAATATTCGAAACTGTCGCTAACACATTTGCCGTCATTGTCCACTCGATTATAGACTATGTGGCAGTGCGGATGCTCCTTGTCCAGATGGCGCGCTATGATAAACTGGGTGTTTGTGATACCCATTTTCTCCATATATTCCAGCGCGAGTTTCACCATGACTTCATCAGAAAGCCGTGCCGAATCCTCCGGCGAATAGGATAGAGAGATGTGTCCGCACCAATGCTGGACGCGACTGTTGAGATGCCGCTGACACTCGAAACCGTCAATAATGTCTTTCGGCGTGTCGGTCATCAGACCCTCGGAATAGAGCAAACGAGCCTCCTTGTTCTTCTCTTTCAGCGCAAGCGCATACTCTACGCAGCCCGAAAAACAGCTGCCTTTAGTTATGCCTCCAATCATAAGACAGTCTGGAATAAAGTGATTTTATCTCCTTGCTTAGTCCTTTGAGGGTCCATTCGACAAGCTTAAAACCCGCTTCGTTGGCTTTCTTCGCAAGCTGGTTGAGATTGTTAGCCATGCTTCCAATCTGACGAAGTATCGCCATATCTTCAGGTGTGGCGATCGCTGTAACTTTGGCGTTGAGTAGAGCGTGACGCCAGTAGTCTGATAACTTTCTGCCGGACTTCCGACAGTTTTCCTGAACGGTCTGATACTGTTCCTCGTCAAGCCTGACGCTGACAACGTATGACTTGCCGGACTTCTTTGTTGCTCTCGGAGGAGCCTTCTTTCTTTTTGCAAATGTCATTTTCGGGATTTTGAGATTTGACATTGTGACCATCGGGAACGGACTCCAGCAGCCCGGTAACGGAGGATGCAAGGTCGGAAATGTTTACATTGCCACTACCTTGCTATCCTCCAAACCTTATCAGGTTTTTCCAGATACCGGCGTTGCCGATGGCTTCGCCATTTCACTGCCTCGGAGCAGTGGTCAGAACGATTTACTGATTAGGGTGAACCAACTCTCGTAGTTGGCGGAATTGCTGTCGAGATGCTCGTTGATGATGTGCTCGACGAAGTTGCTGACGCTATAACCGGGGCCACCGAAAAAGCGGGCGATGCGCTCGACACGGTCAAACGTGTCGTTACTGATTGCCACCTGATGCTTGTTGTCCTTGCCGAGCTTAATCAGACCGAAGTATGCCTTTCGGTAGTCTTCGAGGTCGCTCTTGCGCTGCTTGGCGGTGGGTCGGGTTGACTTCGGTTGAGCGTTGTCGCTCTGTTCAGCGATGGGCTGAACTTCCGGGGTTGTAGGATTTTCCATAGAATCGGAGAAGATTGAGTTGTTTGACATATCAGTCATTTCAGATGACTGAGGATTTGAATTTTTTGATTGTGCCATTTGATTCAAGTTTTATGAGCTTGCGCTCGGTTTGACTTCTTCGATGCCTACGAGTTCCAGTTGTAGCGCGTCAACGAGTTGGCACAATGCCGGATTTCGTTGCATCATTTGTTCGAGTATGCCGCGTGGAGTTTGCTCGGCAATTAGGAAGTCAGCAATGTCGAGACATTGCTCGCGCTGTTCATCGGTAGCCATCTGTTCAAGCTTCTCAAACAGAGTTGCCTTTATTCCCGATTCATTGAATAGCGTCAGTTTCTTGCGCCATTCGTCGGTAGTGTTAAGGTCAGGAACCAGCATAACCTCTCTTCCTCGGAGTGCTTGGATTGCCTCGCGGTTGAGACAACTGCACTTTCCGCCTGTGGCGAGCCACAGATATTGCGGGAGGTAGTGAGTTGCGAGTATTGCAGTCTTCTCACTCTCCACGATAGCCACCGGCTTGTCTCGGATATAAGGGAGCAGATGTTCACCGAAGAAACATTGTGTGAGTTTGTAGTCCGGCAACTTCAACACCGAGTGTACCCAGTTGATATGCGGGAACGGTTCTTGCACACGATGCCCGGTCAATCTGTCATACAGCATAATCTTTCCGCCACGGACTTCACCGTCATTTGATATTTGCCAGAATACCGTGGCACCTTGCCAATGCTTTGATGTGCCCACCCGATACATCTCCATCAGTCGGGTTGCTTCGTTACTGCCAATTACAGTCGCTACGAAAGCGAACAGATTGTTGCGGTCATAGCCTCGCATGGTTGCCGAAACCATTGCATCATCAATCCTGTTCATCGATAGTAACTTTGTTAGCGGAGTAACATGAAAGCTTCTGATACCATCCTTGTCGTATGCGACGGAACAGAGTATTGAGATTGCGGGTGAGAAACATCTTGAATGTATGGTCTTTCATTCCGAACCGCGCGGCTATACGGATGCCGTCGGCGGTGGAAAACTCCTCGGTGAGATGCTCATACACGGTGCGGTGCAATTCATTCAGCTTCTCCTCGCTGATGCAGGTGAGTACGCTTAGTGCGTTGCCCCGGAAATATTCAGCTAATTCTATCGCGCCTGCCACATCGTCATCCTCAATGTCTAACGGACGAGGTTGGTCTTCTCCGACAGCCCAGCGGATAAGTCGGAGTATCAGGCAGAATCGGAGCACATAGATTTCGAGTTTACAAAAGAAACTGACCATGTTGTCGCTCATCTCCTTGTCGCATAGCACGGCATTCTCATGTTGCCACACATAAAGTCTGCGCTTGGCGTCCAGAGTGAACCGCATGACGGTTGGGATTGGCTCCTTATCCTCGTTGACTACATATTCCACTGAAAGAAGTCGGTTGAGTATGCGCTCCCATTCACGGTCGAGATCATCGCGCACTTCATCTTCGTTCCATCTCGGTTTACCGTTACTCTTGGTCATCGCAAAGAGTATGCGGTCAATGAAGCCGTTGGCAGCTCTCTCGCCGTTGGCAAGTTCAGTGAGCAGACGTTTCTGAATTGTCCCATAACCGAGATGAACGGTCGTTTGATGAAGATGGAGTTCTGCGAGTTCTTGCGGTCGGACATGGTAGTGCTACCGTTGAATGCTGAAAGCCAGAATTGTTCCTCAGAGCCGTTGTTGTAGCGGGTGAAGTTCTTGAACCATGCCGACAGTTCATCAACCCATAGGCATAAACCTCTTGGATTATGGGAGTGAATGGCGTTCAAACCTTCCTGCGTAACATCCGACACAAGGTAGCGCAGACGCTTCGGCTCTTTCGGGAATTGCTCGAATCCGGCATGAACACGTTCTTTCCGGCTCATGGCTATTGCCTGTTGGTACTCACAATATTTTTTCTGGTAGTCCAGATTGTTTTTCCAGTCGGCATTGACGAGCGGACGCATCACGAAAGTCAGAGGATGTGACTTGCAGTCTCCGGGGCGTCCGACAATGGCAATATACATGATTGCCGATTCCTGCCAGCTGCGTTTAACCTCAACGCGATGGGTATTGCCGATTGCCACAGATATGGCGGCAAGCATAGCTGATGCAGTATAATCAATCGGGAATGCGCAGGTGGTGTTGAGTTCAAGAATAATCCGTTGCATCTTTGCCGAAAATACATGAACAGGGAAGTCGCTGTTAGCTGACCTTGTGTGATTCATCAGCGCACTGATTACTGAGTCTGGAGTAATATTCTTTTCCATAGGCTCAGAAATTATAGCCCCCTCTGGGACGGCGTTTCATACCGGCAGTGATAGCCGCTGCGGTTTCGGCGAGGGAAGGAGCGACGGAATGTTTGCGTCCGTTCTCAATCCATGCGTACAGTTCGTCCTCATAGAAATAGAGGAGTTTGCCGCGCTTGTAGCTCGGAATGGGGTCATTCGGAGCTTTTATGCCGCGGTAGAGGCTCGAAAGTGACTTGCCTATTATCTGGCAAGCCTCTTTCGCATACACGAGTCTGCGCGAGGGCTTGGACTGTTTGGAGTGGCCGGTGAAACCTGCCTTTTCAAGCAGTTCAAGCACTCGGTCGAGTTTCTCGGAGAGACCGCTTACCACATGTGGCAGCTGGTCGAAAGTGATTGCGGTAGAATTCATATTCGTTGGATTTAGTGAGTTCCTGAAATTCTAACGCAAAGGGAATTAGTGAGTTGTCGGTGAACTACAGACACCTCAAAATAACCGCAAATAACCAATTTGTGAGTTGTAACCTGCTGAATGTCAGTTCGGATTACTTGCCAAAATTTTGCATGGTGATTGAGTGAAAATTGGAGTTATTTGGCGGTTATGATTACCATTCTCTCTAACCACGCAATAATCTCAAATGAACTGTCGATAAAAATGAGTAAATTTGCAGTATGGAAACCGAGATTCAGAAAGAACTTAAGCGAAAATTAAAGTTCAGTAGCGTAGAGGAGTATATGGCTTTTTTTAAGGATATTGCCGATATACTCATGAACAAATGTGTAATTAGAAAAGGGAATGTAAGTTATGAAATTATTGAGATTGAATTTTACTTATTTAATCCTAATCATCCAGATGTCATTGCTTATCCCAGAAATTGTGTCGCAGGTCAATGGTTCTTCCATCAGAGCGGAGTTGACCTTACATTTGAAACTACTAGCGAACAATTCGGTGGGATACTTATTCGAGGACTTCGGGAAACTAAAGGAGAACGCAAGCAAATATTTGGACCACAAAATTGTGTAAATCATTTATGGGATAAATTCAACGCATTTGAAGCGATTGAGTCGGAGATACCATTGATTATTCCAGCTGACGGACGCATTGAAACATTGCCGATTGAATCTTACCCTCGTTGGATTCCGGTCAAGAATGACAAAATTAAAGCGTCAGCGAAAATATCCGAATGGATTACTCGCGTTGAAGATGAAGAATATGAAGAGTTCAATAAGGACGTCGAGATAATATCATCGCTTGTTTATGAGTCGGAGTATCGGTTTATCAAGTTAAAGTCGATTAACTCTGATGATAATGTCTGGAAACGATATAACGCTAAAATCAGAAACGTGTAATCAGCGGTAGCCGGAGTCACCGCTTTCATCTTTATAGGCGATTTTCGCCTTTTCGATTTTTGCGTGTTCAACATTGGGATAACCATAGTTAGCAATCAATTCAGCAGTTGTAAAAGTCCTTCTGAACTTTTCTCCCAATAGTATCATCATGGCTTCACATACTTTGCGATTAAATCTATATATTAGTTTGTCTTGTCTTTCAAACTTAAATCCATTTAAGATTTGAAAGACAGGATCTTTTTTTATATTTAGAGGTAAAAAGTCAAACTTTGTTATGTATTTGTGTCCGGCCTCAAATGTTTTGAATAATTCCTTATAGAAATACCCGACAGCCGGAAATGTCGTTTTCCCAAGCTCTCGGAAAAGTCCATGACCCTTTAGTGATTTCTTGATTTCAAGCATCTGCTTTTCTGTATAGAAATCAAAGTAATGTCCGAAACCTGTGCAAAAAACTTCATCAATTTTCTTTTTGCCCTCCATAGTTTCCACGATATAGTTACCCCCGGTAAATGCGTTAAGTACGGCTACAATCTTTTTAAGTTCTACTTGTGTAAACCAGGGGTATTCTTCCCATGGTTCATCGCTCTTGAAATAAAATATTATTTCAAGATATTCCCAGAGTAAATCAAAAAAGCTCCATTCCGTAATATCGAATTTCATTGGTTTAACAGAATTTCGGATAATTATACTTCTCTTGCAACTCGTGGGTGGTAAATGTTTTTCCGCATAAATCGTTGCCGAGTAGAATCTTCATTGCTTCGATAACAATATCATCGTTATTATCAATCGCTCTATCTATCTCATTGTCCTTGAATGTGTGTACGATGTTTGCTTCAGGAGGGTATTTTACTCGTTCCATACCAAAAGTCATCAAATACTCATATCCATATCTTAGTATGTCAAATAGTATGCAATAAAACTCCCCGACAGTCGGCTTATTTTCTATGAAATGTTCAAACTGTTCAACTCTCTCCGGGAATAAATCAATTAGTTGCACGAGTTGTTCTTCGGTACACAGATTATCCTCCATACCGAAACCGAACTCAACTAATTCTTGAATAGCATCTCGATCTTTATCATCTTCGATCTCAAAATCGTTGTCGGTTAATGCATTTACGACCGATGTAAGTATTTTCAGCTCATACTTGAATGGATCTAATTCGCTGTAATGATATTTCCAATAGAAATGCTCACGATGCTGTATATACTTGTATAACAACTGGGGGAAACCCCATTTCTGGAATTCTATTTTAATCATATTCAACAAAATTCTCGTGTCTGACATTCCAAGATATACAATTTAATGCACCTCCTTCTTCTACAATCTGAGGGCATGACACAGGAATAATCTCGCACTTTGGAAAAATCAGATGAAATTGTTCCAATGCTTGTTCATCCTCCTTGATACGTGAATGATACCATTTAGGAGTACCATCTGTTCGTAATCCCGGCGGGAGTGGAGCTGCTTCTTTAGTACCTGTATAATCCTCCCATGTGAGTTGTGGAATAAAAATCTTATCGCGAACTCGTAAGAAATTTATGTAGCACCAATTATACTTGCAGGGCTTCTCAACATCATAGTCAAGAACTTCTACATCAAAATGTTGAGACAATATTTTTAAGAACTTGTCTGCATAATTCTTACTGTACTGATGATAGTTAGTCATCAGTACACGCCCCTTACTTATGTATCGTACTATTCCATCTGCATGTCCGTATTTTTCAGCTTTATCCCACGGCAAGAAAATTATCTCGTTCTCGAAGTAAGTTTCAAGTCTCTTTATGAGAATATTCTTACGTAGGTGCATATTCTCTTTGAATACTTTATCTACCATAATTATTCCCTTGTCGGTCTTGATTACATTCCCACCATCAAGGATAATTCCGCTTTGGGTTACGTCAATATCCAGTTTATCCAACACCCTCGCGGGATTTGTTTGATACGCAGCCCCTCCGGGATAATCAAGGTAATCAGGCGCGTATTCATACCCTATAAACTTATACTCGTATAGTTGGATAGGCATATAATCACGACACCATATATCACAGGTGCCTTGCAAGAGTCTTACTTCGATACCACTGTCCATAATACGCTTTATAACATTTAGGCCTTCGGACCTTTCAGGTAAGATCCAAGAAAAATAACATGTATTTGTGTGGGCGTCCAATACCGGCTTTATCATATTTATATTGTATTTATTACGTGTTATTAAAATGGTACTACATCTTCGTATTTATCTCCAATTTCTGATTGGCTGTGAATTTCACTTATTGGGCCACTTCTGTTCTTTTCGACCCAAGGTATTAACTTATCATTTTCATCTCTCTGTATAACAATGATTACGTCAGTATCTTGCTCCAGATTGCCAATGCCTTGACGCACACGATACGCGAGTCGAGAACCCTCATCATTTGTTCCAACGGGTACAAGCGATATGACAGGGATGTCAAGTTCTCTACACAACTGACATAAACTCCGTGAAATATGGTAACACTCATTTTCCTTTGAGCCAAATTTTAGGTCTTGGCAATAAAGCTTTGTAATGTCATCTATTATAAGTGCTTTTACACCATATTCCCTAACTAAGCGTCTTGCTCTCCTTCGTATGTCGAATATTGAATCGCAATTGTGCAACGCTATCGTCATTTTAGAGTCAACAATCGTATAGAATGTATCCTTATCTGTAGATATTATAGCAACCATATTTCCAACCCTGTTGCTTGCGGAGGCATTATTGCTAATAAATTCATTAGCATCCTTGGAGTTAGTATATCCGACTATTACATATTCACCTCTTTGCCATCCTGACAATAGGCGATTCAACTCATAATATCCTGTCCGAAGTCCGGATATTTGATGAGGCAACATATACATTGGCAGGTCAAACGTATAAGGGATTATTTCGTCTTCTTCCATATTGTTTGATTTTGAAGTTTGGCGCAAAATTACATCGCGCTTGCACCACAATACGGTACATTCCCCCAAAAATTAGTATCTTTGCACAATCCAACTAAAGATATGAGACATAAAGACCTGTTCAAGACCTATATTTGGCTGATAGAAACTATTCATCGTTTCGGGGCGTTGACGCTCTCGGAACTTGGAGACCTATGGCTAAAATCTTCTATTTCGGAAGGAGTCCCAATGTCAAGAACTTCCTTCAATCGACACCGCGAAGAAATAGAAGATATTTTTGGAATAAAGATTGTTTGTTCTCGGAGCATCGGCAATAAATATAGTATCGAAAACATCAGTGCTATGGATAGCAATAGCGTTGAAAGTTGGATGGCTAATACAATCTCCATCAACAATATTATAGCTGAGAACAAATCAGTTAAGGACAGAATACTTCTTGAATCAATTCCATCTGAAGGAGGAAATCTCCAGACAGCTATAGTTACAATGCGTAAAAGCAACTTATTGGAATTTGATTATAAGAAATATTACTCCGCAGCTTCTAAACACTATGTAATTGAGCCATATTGTGTAAAGTTGTATCATCGGCGTTGGTATCTTTTGGGTCGCTATCCCGAAACCAAAGATTTTCGCTTGTTTGCATTTGACCGCATGTCAAACGTAAATATCTCCACCGTAAAATTCAAAATAGATAAAGCATTTGACGGATCCGAGTATTTCAACGAGTGCTTTGGTGTCGCCCTAAACACATCAGTGCCAGTTCAAAAGATTATAATACGCGCGTATATTAACGAGCGTTATTATCTTCGTGACTTGCCGTTACACCCAACTCAACGGTTCGTTGGAGAGGGTGACGGCTATTTTGATTACGAAATTACCATGCGACCTACTGAAGATTTCCTTGGCTATCTTCTGTCTCGCTCTAATTTCGTCAAGATAATCTCGCCGAAGTCGCTGGCAAATCAGCTCAAGCAAATGGCGCAGTCAATCGTTGATAGGTACAATTAGCGATTGTAAGTTAAGCCGACTAATCCGAAGATGGCCGGCGTTGACGTTAAAATGGGATTGTAGCAGTTATGCTTTCTTCAGGATGCTGAGATTGATGTTGCCGTACCGTTGGAAGTGCTTGAACAGTTTTTCCATCTGGTCACGGGTATGGATGGGGATTCTTTCTTTTGTGGATTTGCTCTCACGGAGTTTCTGCTCGATGGTTCGGATCTGTGTGCTCTCAAAAGGCTTCTCGAAAACTTTCTTGACAAAGCGGGCTATGACACCGCCCTGGAGTCTGAGGAATTTGCCGACGTTGTAGCCGAGATGTTTCAGGTCTTCTTTTGTCAGATGGTTGCTCCGCAAATTCACCGGCGTGAACGGCGGCATTTCGTGAACCGTCCATATTTTAGCATTATGGTGGAGTTTTTGTAACTCGTCGGCATCGAGATACGGCTGCATCATGTGAGTGATATAGGCGCATAGAAACTCAATCTGAACCATGCTGAATTTCATGTCCTCCTCTTTGAGTTCTTCGTGAGCCGCATTGCAGAGCTCATGCTGTGAGAGAAGCTTCTTTTGAATCTCAGTCTGTTCATTGTCTGACTTCATCGCATTTATAGCGGCTTCCAGTTGGTCAGGATAATACACGTCACCGTCGGCTGAGATATATGCCTCCTCTTCCCATTCCTCGATGCGGATATTGCCGTTGTCCTCCTTGATGCGTTTTTCTTTCGCCGTCTTCGTGAAACAGCCGATACTGTCGTTGGACTCCGGATAGGCCCGTACGCGATATATGCCGAGTTCCAGCTCTTTCCTGATATGTTTGGGCTGGAGGTTTACCCATTCGTTATAAAGGGCATCCGACTCCAGAACCTCATCAAGTCCATGGCCACCCATATAATCCTCGAAATAAGGATATTCGCCGCGAGCCTCTATGCGCTCCTGCAAACTGCTGTATTCACGGATATTATGTTCAAGTTCTACGAACACGACGTCATCAACGTCAATAGGACCGATTTTGACCATCTGCCCATTTAGCACTACATATTCGGCATCGTCATCTTTATCCTCAACGATTTCGCCGCCACTATAATCCTCCGGATAATCATCTTCGGTAAAGTATGGCTCTTCTTTCACTACCGTATTTTCAGCAGATGTGGAAAACTCCATTTTGCTCTTAGGGTCATCGACAACTGTGACCTCAATTTCTTCTCCGGCAGGTGTGCTCATTATGGCAACGCTCTCCTTTCTGCGGAAGATACGGTCAAACAGATTTTCGATTGCCGACTGGAATCCGCAATATAGACCGATTGTGAGGACAAAGAAAACGGCAAATAGAACATTGCCGGTAAATTCGTCAGTGCCGAAACGGGTTATCGCAGCATGACGACCAAGTAAAGCCATGATACCGCATCCGGCAATCACGGCACTCCATATAAAAATTTTGTCCCGGGTAGGGGGAGCATAGCTCCTCAAGCGCTGGGGCGTTTCTTTCATAAATAAAACAGTGGGTTAAATATTCACGTCTTTATAGACAATTTAACCCACTGAATTGTTCGCTGCCCAAGTGTTAATATAAAATCAATCCCACCAACTTCGCATAAAGTAAAGCCTGAGAGTATGGTAGATATGCCATGCCTTTTCCACTCTCAAATGTGATTGCCACATGGCACCATCTTTACTATCTGAATATCTTGATAATTCAATTTTAGCAAAACGTATGGCATTTTTGTAATTCACATAAACTGGAATGGTATAGTATGATTCAGGATCGTCTTCAAGTTCATACAAATCCTCCTTATTATTACTTTTTACAAATTTAAAAGGTCTGCCGACACGTTCGCAGCATCCGTCCTCTTCTATAATGTCCAACAACCGTAATGCAAGATTGAGGCGTTCAATATCACGCTCGGCGTACAGATGATTATGGTAATGCGCTATTGAATCGCGTACCCGGCTTATCTGATTCCGTTCAACAGTGAGAATACTTGAATAATCAAAGTCATAGATGCGACGCGATATGTTGAAATAGGAAAACCATCTTCCGATATTCTCCCAAAATCTGCGTACGCTAAGATCTTTGGCACGATAATATAGTCGTGTGATTATATTTCTCATTTCGTTATGGTTTAATAGTTGCCAATGGAATGACTTTTACACCGTCATTACGTGTATAGGATATTTGACCTCCTGTCAAAATGAGTAGCAGGTCAGGCTCACGAATAGGCATCTGTTTTTCTGTAAGATTCTTCTCTCGGATCAGATCTCTTATTTTTAGTAGATGCTCTGCGCCTTTATCGATTTCCATACTCCCAAGTTTACATTCTATTAGAGCATACCGTCCATCAGGGAGATGTAGAACTATATCAGCCTCAAGCCCGTAACGGTCACGATAATAAGACACATGGCTGTTCATGTCCATAGTATAGGCCTTCAAATCGCGGATACACATCTGCTCAAAGATAAATCCAAAAGTTTTGAGTTGAGTCTTTAAAACGCTTGGAGTAAGTCCGAGAGCTGCAACTGCGATGGATGGGTCGCAGAATCCTCGTTTGGGAGCGCTACGTATGGCTGTTTTGCTGCGTATAGCAGGGCTCCATGCATCAATATCCTGTATGACAAACAGTTTTTCAAGTGCGGCGATATAATCGTCAAATGTATCCATACTGCAACTCATGTTCTGCGACGTCACTACGTCTTCAAGCATTGAAGTTTTTTTTGCAATTGTGGATATATTCCTTGCATATGACCTAAGAATCTGTTTTGCTAAATTTTCGTTGCGCCTGATTTTGTCAACTCTCGAAATATCTTCTGAACACACGCTGTTCAGATAATTGCGTGCGATGAGTAATTGGGCTGATTCTGATTTGCTCTTCAATGCGGCAGGCCACCCCCCTCTGCAAGCTGCAAAGATCAAATTCTCCACTGTCATTTTCGACTTTTTGCCGTCAATATCATATTCCGGATTATTGAATAATTCGGCAATGGATACTTCTCCAGTGGATTCCTTAGACTCCCATAGGCTCATTGGCAACATTTTCATTTTTACGATACGACCAGTGCCGGAGTGTTTCGTCTTTTCTTTATCTACGCTATTTGAGCCGGTAAGGATGAACTGTCCCGGTTCGTCTCTCTTATCAACCATAGTACGGACTGCATCCCATAGAACAGGTGCATCTTGCCACTCGTCTATTAGACGTGGTGTGGCTCCCTGAAGTAGCAAGGATGGCTTCGAATTGGCAGTGATTAGATACTCTTCTTGCATATCCGGGTCTTGCATCTTGATTACACTTCGAGCCAGTTGCTCAGCTGTAGTGGTCTTACCGCACCATTTGGGACCTTCAATCAGAACAGCCCCGAAAGCGTCTAATAAGTCGCTCAAAAGCTCATCTGCGGTTCTATGTAGATAATTCATATTCTGTTTTTGTGCAAAGTTACAATATTATAATGGCATACGCAAACAAATCGGTGTTTTTGCGGTGGTTTAATCGGTGTTTTTGAGGTAAATCAATCGGTGTTTTTGCGGTGCCTGACCTTATCATTTGAGGGTGATTGAGTTGGCGGCATCGCGCTTTTTCTGATTGACGACTTCGGCGTAGATCTGAGTTGTGGCCACGTTTTTATGCGTAAGCATCTTGCTGACTGTATAGATGTCGGTACCGTTGGTTATCAGCAATGTAGCGTAAGTGTGGCGGAGTCCGTGGAAAGTAATCTTCTTCTTGATGTCACTACTGTCCACTAAAAATGGACGGGGTTAAAAATTAAATAAATTCGGTTCACTTGAATCACAGAGAACATTGACATTTTTGAAATTCGATTTGTCGAAGAGATCGCGCAGATGGGTCTTGTCGGTCAACGATATTCCAAGTATCTGAAGGACTTCGTAGATGCTGCGTTCCAGTTTCATATCGTGCTGCACTATCGCCACAAGGCAATAAGTGATTAT
>CEAC01015879.1_pt1 | contig 32885 bp, 48 predicted proteins | sample 557411 | NCBI WGS metagenome assembly CEAC01 (sample SAMEA3182094, study PRJEB8094) | gut metagenome | biome: human; feature: gut; material: Stool; isolation source: human stools | place: Canada | collected 2012-02-21
CAGGGCTGGCAGTACCAACACGCTTTCTACCGAGAAGAACTGAAGAAACATGGAATCATCCAATCTATGTCCAGAAAGGGCAACTGCTATGACAACTGCATTATGGAAACATTCTTCGGAAGATTGAAGAACGAGATGTTCTATGGATTTGAGAAGAACTATCCTTCCTTTGAGATCTTTTCCAAAGCTATTGCTGATTATATCGACTATTACAATAACCGCAGGATTCAAGCTAAAACAAAATGGATGCCTCCCTCTAAATTCAGAGAAGCATCCATGATGGAAGGTTAATTATTCATTTTTGAGCCAGTGTCCAGAAAACCGGGTACATATCACGAAGCGGGGGCGTTGTCATGCTATGCAGTTAGGGGCGCGCAGCTTAATGTACGCTCTTCTTCAAGCGTGCCATGAAGTCGTCGGCCTTGATGGCCTCAGGGGTGAAGCTGTTGTTCTTCCACCATGCGGCCAGCGCAGCGCCGACGGTGAGGCCGGTAGAGATCATCTGCTCGAGCTGGGCATTGTTGATGGGCAGTACGGACTTGCCCGCTGCGCTGAGCAGCTGATTTGCCAGGGCGAGGCCAAGCACAGCAGTGCGAGTCAGAGTACCGGCGGAGATCTTCTTTTTCATATCAGTCTTTTCCTTTCTCGGGCGTCTCGGCCCGCTGCTTGAGGATGTCGATGGCCTTGGTGATGGCTGCAGGGATGGGCAGGCCCATCAGGCCAGCGTTCTCGACGATGGAGATGGCCTCGTTGGCCGAAAAGCCGATGATCGCTGCGTCGCGGACAAAACTGCCGCCGATGACGGCATCAAGCTGGCAGGCCACCAGCACGATGAGCAGCGTCTCGCCCTTGCGGATGAGGCCCTTCCAGCCTGCCTTGCTTTCCAGCGCACCGGTCTTGGTCTTGGGGCTGGCGTGGAACACACCCGCCACCACCAGACCGGTGATGTAGTCGATGGCCATAAAGATGACCAGCGTCTGCAGCGCGGTGTCCCAGCCGCCAAACAGCGAGGCGATAACCCCGCCGATGATGCCGATCGCGGTGCAAATGGTATCCTTCATTTTATTCACCTTCCTTTACATGGTCCACCGGCTCTTATTCGCCCGGGTATCGATATGCACCCAGCCGGTCACGCGCTTGGGATGCTTTGCGTCCTTCGGGTAGCGTCCGATGCCGCCCCGGGAGGGCAGCAGGGTTTCGGCGTAGGCGGCCACAGCGGCCACGTCTACACCTTCGACGTAGAAGTCTGCCGCCCGACCCAGCAAGTGCTGGCTGGACTTGCTGCCGCCGACGGCGGCATTGTGGGCGGCGGTGCGGTAGCCGCTGGTGATATGCACCGGCTTTCCGAAGTGCTCCCGGATGCACTGGAGCAGCACCACAAGCTCCTCGTCGAGGAGCACGACATCGCTGCCCTTGCAGCCGAACTCCCGCACCTTGAAGCTGGGCGAGAGCTGCCGGGCGGAGTCCCGGGACAGGGAATATTCTTTGATTGCGATAGAGAACACGACCTTTCTTTTGATTGACAAATATAATTATATTTGTTATACTGCTTTTGAGGAGATGATGAAGTGAAAAGCTACTCTTCCCGAGAGGTCATAAAGGCGCTCAAGGCCGACGGCTGGTATGAGGTCAACTGTGTGGGCAGCCACCACCAGTATAAGCACCCCACCAAGCCCGGCCGGGTCACCGTAAAAGACCCGGACAAAGACATTCCCCGGGCCACGCTGAATCGTATCGAGCAGCAGTCCGGTCTCAAATTCCGCTGAATGATAGGAGGTTTTTCTGATGAAAAAGAATCTTCCCGACCGATATTTCTATCCTGCCGTGTTCATCTATGAGGACGGACAGGAGATCGCCGTCGATTTTCCCGACCTCGGTGTTGCCACCAGCGGCACATCTGAGGACGATGCCCTGCTCTCGGCCCGGGAGCTGCTTGGCTGCGTGATGTGTGGGCTGGAGGAGGACGGCGAGCCTATCCCGGCTCCTTCCGCCCTGTCGGACATCCAGCCCAAGGACAACGAGCGGGTCGTTCTGGTCGATGCCTATATGCCCTCCGTCCGGCTGGCCAGCGTCAACCGCTCCGTCAACCGCACGGTCACACTCCCGGCGTGGCTCAACGCCGCCGCCCTTGAGCGCAATGTCAACTTCAGCCAAGTGCTGCAGGACGCTCTGAAGCATCAGCTCCATCTTGCCTGAAGTCAATAGCTCTCCCAGCAGCCCCCACCCGGGGGCTGCTTTTTTCTCTTATTCGTTGACATTGTATTGCAAATGTGCTACATTGTATTCAGAAGGAGTGTGATACCATGGCACAGACCACTGTAAGCATCCGGATGGACAACGACCTGAAGAACAGCTTTGACCACATCTGCAACGAGCTGGGGATGTCCATGTCCACCGCCGTGACCATGCTGGCCAAGAAGATGACCCGGGAGCAGCGCCTGCCCTTTGAGCTGTCGGTAGACCCGTTTTACTCGGAGCAGAACCAGGCCCGGCTGCGCAAGTCCATTGCTGAGATGGAGGCCACCGGCGGCACCATCCACGAGGTCAATTTCGATGATTAAGGCATGGACGGAAGAAGCGTGGGAAGATTTTGAATACTGGACCACCCAGGACCGCAGGATGCTCAAGCGGATCCTCCAGCTGCTGAAGGACATCGACCGCAACGGCTATGAGGGCATCGGCAAGCCCGAGCGTCTCAGCGGCGATCTGTCCAGCTATTGGAGCCGCCGCATCGACGACGCCGACCGCATCGTCTACCGCATTGATGGCGGCGTGGTCAAGATCGTCCAGTGCGGCTCCCACTACAGGGACAAATAACCCCTCCCGCAGCCCCCACCCGGGGCTGCCTTTTGTTTTGTCAGAGGTACTGATACCCCTCGACAGAGATGCAGCCATTGAGAGAGCTGTAGCAATACGAGAGCCGAATGGTACCATCGCTCGCGAACGTAACGGTAGCGTAGCTCACAAGCTCACGATAAGAGCTGCTGCTTCCATCGTGTTGAGAAGCAGTGATCGCGGCAGAGCAACCCCGCGCGACTCTTACTTCGGTGGCACCGGGACTCGTCAGGCCGTTATACTGACCAGGCATATAACTACGGGCCACAGGCTTGACCACCAGATAGTCCACCGTATCCGGAGCCTTTGCGCTCGTGCCGCTGGAGTCACCCATCGCCGCGCTCCAAACCAGTTTGCCATCCATATACATCAACCTCTCTTTCGTTTTCTTGCTCATGCCGCCGCTGATGGCGACGCTTCCCAGCGCCATTTACAGCACCCCCTCGTCTGCATCTGCGGCCTCGGGGGTGGTGTCGTCCGGCTCGGCGAGGCCCCACTCCTCCCGGAGGGCCTTGAGGGCGGCACCCCTATCCTCGGTCTCCCCGGCCAACAGGGAGAGCAGCAGGGCCTTGGCGTTGTCACTCAGGCCCTCGCCGGGGGCTCCCTGCGGGCCGGGCTCGCCGCGCGGCAGAGTCAGGCAGAGCTTGCCGTCCCGGATGCCGGCGGCGGGTGTGTCGCCGGTGGTCACGCTGCCGATGCCCTCCACCGCCGCGGCGCAGGCGGCTGCGATGCCGGCCTCCATCCGGTTGAGCACGTCGGGCAGGCTGACCTTCATGCCGGTGACAAAATGCTGTTTCACATACTTCATGGTGTACCTCCGTTACAAAGTCGTGTCTTCGAGGACGGTGTCGCCCAGGGTGTCCTCTCCGGTGTCAGCGGTGGATGCCGAGGGTCCCAGCAGCTCCACCTGCATCTGGATGCCGCCCTCCGGGACGTCCTCGGCCCAGAAGGTGATGGTGCCGTCGCCGGTCTCGCAGACGCCCGCAAGTCCCGCCGTGACGGCCACGGTGTAGGTCTCGGGGCTGGGTACCGCCGAGGGGACGGTGGCCGCCCGCGCGGCCCGCAGGGCAGCGGTCTGCTTGCAGGAGTAGCCGGGCATGTCCTCGCAGCTCTCCCAGCCCTCCGCCGGGAGGGTCACGGGCCAGATGCCCAGGTAGCCGCCGCTGTAGCTTTTCAGCAGGCTGTCGCAGAGCGCCGCCGTCTCTTTGGCTTTCGCCAGCGCCTGCCGGCCCAGCTCCTCCATGGGGATGCCGGTGACGCCGTCCCGCATGAGGCCGCAGAGGGCGGCGTCTGCGCGGGTGTCGGTGATGGATGCGGTAGTGATCTCTGCGCTGCCGGCCGGAACGGAGATCTCACACAGACACAGCTCATAGATGAAGTGCGTCCGGATCAGCTCCGGTGCAGTGGGTTCGGCCTTCGGAGTGCCGGGCTTGAGCTTCAGGGCCGTCAGATTGGCATTGGCATCAAACTGGAGCACTACCCGGTCGATGCGGGGCAGCATATCGTCTGCGTTGGGTACCGTCAGCGTGTCGCGTTCCCGGGCGCAGACAGAGATGCCCTTGAAGTCGTCGTAGTTGATCCATGCAAGACCGGGAGAGACGGTGATCTCCCGGGGGCCGCTGACGGTCACGGCAAAGTTGGAATCGCGGGAGTAGACGCCGGAGGTGCGGGTGCATAGATAAGCGGCCACATCTTCGGCACTGTAAGTCACCCCGTCGAGGGGGTATGTCACAAGTTTCATGTTCTTCTCCTGATGATAGGTGTTCCGATTTCGGTGGAGACGCTGTTCTCCCCCTTCTGGGATGTCAGGGTGATGGACGTGATGCGGGCGGCAGCCTGAATGTCGGTACCCGGCAGGCTTGCGGCGACGACTTTGCCCACCGTGACCTCATCCGTAGGGGTAAAGCGGAAATTCTCAAGCCGGGTGTGCTTGGCCAGCTCCTGCGTGCCGAGGGCTTTCAGGCTTTCGAGGTAGTCGCTCTGGGTCTGGCTGCTGCTTCTGGTGCGGCTGGAGGCATCCACCACCAGCTCCCGCCGGGCAATCCCTGCTGCACCCTCTGTGCCCACCGTGACGGTGGCGTCGCCGCCCACCACGATCACCACATTCTTATAATCGGCCGTGCTCTCGGTGTAGGTCAGGTCGGTAAGGTTGCCATACTGGGGCGCATAGCGGGCGTTCCGGTCCAGCAGAGGGCGGTACAGCTCGAACAGCAGCTTTTTCTCTGCCGGGTCGAACCGGAGCCGGAAGCCGATGTCCAGCTCCTGACATACCTGCTCGGCCACATCCAGCAGACTGCCGGGTGCGGCCTCGCCGGTGTAGGTGTCGGTGATCTCGGCCAGGTCGCCCAGCTCCACGCCGGGCCAGGGCGTCATATCCGCCACAAGTCGGCGCAGGGTGGTCTCTGCCGAAAAATTCTTCAGGGTCTGGAGGCTGCTGCGCTCGTCGAGGATGTAGGCTGCGTCGCGGGCAGAGACCACAAGGCGATGGTCGGAGGTCTGGGCGGAGCATATCCGCATAAGATGCTCGCTGCCGACCAGCCAAAGATACCGGTCGGGGCGGCAGAGAGCCTGCAGGTTGGTGGATTCATGAAGCTCCAGCTGCGCCCCCTGCACGTTCTTGTAGGTGTTGTACCGTTCCGGCCAGACCAGCGACACCCAGCTCTCGATGCGCCCCAGAAGCTTCAGTTCGGTGCTATAGACAAAGATGGTCTTTGTGCCGCTGGCAGTCAGGGCAGATGTTTTTTCGCCGCTCATGAGGTTTCCTCCACTACAAGAGATGCATACGCCACACTGAAGCTCAGGGTCAGATAGAGCGCTGTCATGCCGCTGTCGGCGGTGCGCGTCCATGCCCGTGTGCCGTGACGCAGCGTCCAGAGGGTGCTGCTCTCATCCAGCAGCTCGAAGGCATTGAAGGTCTCGCCGTCGATGATCTGCTCGATGCGCAGCCGCCCGTCCTCCCGCCAGAGCCGAATGACTTCGCCGTCCTGCATCTCGATGAGAAAACGAAGATACTCTCCGGTAGCAAGATCCCGCACGCCGGGGTTTTGGACGACGCCCTGCGCAGTCAGCGTCAGCACAAAATCCTGCGTGTCCGGGCCGGGGTTGCTGAGCTTGAGAAAATCCGACTGGATGCGCAGACCGAACTGGTGGGTGCTATAGCAGACGGGCAGCCGGAACGCAGGCTGCGTATAGAACAGCGAAACGCTGGTCTCGGTGACGCTGCGCCAGTAAGGATTCGGGCAGTAAAGCTGAAAGCTGAAGGTGGGCCAGAGGTTCGCGGCGCTGATGGCGGGGCAGCGCTGCACTTCGGCGTCGCAGTAGTACCGGCCCGCCACCGTCAGCCGCCCGGTGGCGCCGGGGGTGAAAATATCCCGCAGCTGACGCTTGAGATAGGCGGTATTCCGCAGGATGCGCCCGGTAATGGTGCGGGTCACGCCGGAGATGCTGCGGCTCTCCACGGCGGCACCCACCTGCTGGTAGCCCTGACTGGTCTCCAGCTCCACCGGCAGATCGCCGATGGGGTCGATGCTGTAGAGCACGCCTGCCTTGTAGCCAAAGCTGAAGCTCTGTCCGCTGCTGGCGGTAAAGATGGCATCAAACACCGGCAAGCACCGCCCTTTCCTGTTCGTATCGTGCTTCGCGCATCAGGTCGGCCGCCGTCTGCGCTTTGCTGTAGATATACTGGTTGATCTCATACGAGGGCCGGGGCTTGCGCTCAGGCCGAGCAGTTTCTTTCTCGTAGTCCCACAGCGAGTAGCTGGGGGCGGTGACGGCGCTGCCGGAGCCGGAGCTGCTGCTGGGCGTCTTTACAGAAGATCTGCTGCTGCTCCCCAGCTTCATGGCAATGGCCGCGATGGCCGCAGCCAGAGCGACGCCTGCAGCAATGACCAGAGCGCCCACAGGCAGGCCGATGCCGGTAGCCGAGATGGCCGCACCGATGGACTCCAGCATGGCGACAAAGGCAGAGCCGATCGTGGTGACGAGGGTACCCATCGCGGCGAAGATGGTGGGGAAGGCCGAGAGCAGGTTGCCCGAGAGGGCTGTGCTGATGGCCTTGGCCGCTGTGCCGAGGGGGCCTTTGAGAGCCGCGAAAGTGTCCCGCAAGGTGCCGCTCAGCTGCCCGGCCAGAGAGGCAACGTCGCCAAAGCGGTCGGTAATGCCCTCGAAGAGCTGCTGTCCCAGAGAGGCCGCGCCCTGTACCAGCCCCTGTGCGCCCTGTCCGAGGACGCCGTTCAGCCCGTCCACCAGCGAGAGGGCGTAGTCGGTGAGCTTCTGCTGCTGTTTGGCGGTGAGGCCGGAGTAGAGGGCAGATGCCGCCCACTTGCCGATGCCCACCCAGTCGCCGCTCTTCACGGCGCTCCACAGAGCATCTACCGTGCCGAGGACGCCCTCGTTGGCGCGGTCTTTCAGCTCAGACCAGAGGCCGTCCAGCGTCTTGGCGGCGCTGTCCTTGACGTTCTCGGCCACCTGCTGGGTGCCGTCTGCCGCGATGGTCTTGACGGTCTCCACCGTGCGGAGCGCCCCGTCGATGACCTTGTTCTGCGTCTGGGTGATAACGCGCTGCTGCTCGGTGGTGCCGTCCGCGAGGATCTTGGTCACGGTCTGGGTGGTGGTCTTGACCCCGTCCACAATAGCCGTGCTGCTGGCCGTCACGGTGCTCACCACGTCCCGGACGGTCTCCATGGTCTGGCTGACCGTCCGCTTGCCGTCTGCCGCGATGGTCTCCACGGTCTTGATGTCCTTGAGTACGCCGTCCACCATCTGGCGGCTGGTGGAGGTGATGACCTGCTTCTGCTGGGTGGTGCCGTTGGACAGTTCCTCATTGATGGTCTGGATGGTACGTTTGGTGTTCCCGACGACCTCATAGGCCGTGTCGCTGTAGGAGTTCACCACCGAGGCGGCAGTCTTTGCGGCAGAGCCGGCTTTTTTTGCCGCAGCAGCCGCAGCGTCGCCGGACTTGGTGTAGGCCGGGATGGTGTCCTCCACCTGCTTTGCGAGGTTCTGCATCCTGAATGCATTGACCTCGGCCTTATCCACCACGTCGTCGCTGAGGGACCAGTCGGTGTCAGGCTGTGCAGCGGTCTTAGCGACCTGAATGCCTGCAGTGGCGATGGTCGCCGCCGTGCCGGTGCCGTTCAGGCCGCTGATAAAGCTCTGAATGAGATTCTTGCCCCACTGCACGGCCTGCCCGGGCAGGGATTTTATCCAGCTGATCGCGCCGGAGATGCCCTGCTGCATGGCCTGCGTCACAGACGACGCCATGCTTTTGATGCCGCTGGCCAGCCCCTTCAGGATGTTCGCCCCGAGGTTGAGCCAGTTGAAGGCGGAGATCACCGAGACGACGGCCTCCACGATCTTGCCTGCGTTCTGGATGATGAGAGGGATGCTGTCGATAAGGCCTTTGCCCAGCTGCACCATGAGGCCGACCGCACCGGCCAGAACCTTCGGCGCATTGTCGTTGATGAGGCCCGCGATATTGATGACAATATCGGGGATGTAGGCGAAGAGCTGCGGCAGGCCCTCCACCAGCCCGTTTGCAAGGCTGAGGATGAGGTCGATGCCTGCCGAGACGAAATCACCGAAATTCGCCCGCAGCTCTTCGGTGAAGGAGAGGACGGCGGGCAGCGCCTGCAACAAAAAATCTGGGATGCCTGCGGCAAACCCGGATGTGAGATTCTGCAGCAGCTCCGTGCCGGTCTGAAGGATGGCCGGGGCCAGCGCAGCGATGGCTTCCGGGATGCCGCCGACCGCATTGACGACCAGCGGGAGAAGGTTGTCCACCAGATAGGTGCGGGCCGTCTCCACAAGGGCCTCCAGCGAGGGCTGCAGGTCCTCGCCCAGCGCCATCTGCCCCAGAACATTCTGGGCTGCGGCCTTCATGGAGGCAAAGGAGCCGGTCAGGGTGGTGGTGGCCTCCCTGGCCGTGGTGCCGGTGATGTCCAGCTCGGTCTGGATGACATGGATGGCGCTGTACATGTCGGCCAGATTGCCCAGATCATACTTCACGCCGGAGATCTTCTCGGCGTCCTTCAGCAGGCGCTGCATCTCAGCCTGCGTGCCGCCGTAGCCCAGCTTGAGGTTGTCGAGCATGGTATAGTTCTGCTTCGCAAAGCCCTGATAGGCGTTCTGGATGTCCTGCATCGAGGTACCCATCTTGTTTGCGTTGTCAGACATATCCACCATCGCCATGTTGGCCAGCTGCGCCGCCGCGTCGGTGTTCTGACTGACGCTGGAAAGCAGGCTGGCCGCGAAGCTGGTTGTGGACTCCATGTAGTCGTTGGCCGAAAGTCCGGCGGTCTTGTAGGCCTGTGCGGCATAGGTCTTGACCTTGTCGGCGCTGTCCTTGAACAGCGTTTCGATGCCGCCGAGGCTCTGCTGGAGAGCACCGCCCGCGTTGACCGAGTCGGAGATCATCTTTCCGATGGCGGCAGTACCCAGCACCGTTTTGATGGTGCCGACCAGCTTGCCGGTGAAGAGCTGTCCGGCAGACTCACCGGCGCGGGCGCTTTCGCCGCCCAGCTCTTCGGCGATGCTGTCCTTGATGCCCTTGGCCGAGGGTACGATCTGGACATAAGCTTTGCCGAGTTCAATGCCGTCTGCCATGTTCAACCTCCTTTCATAGCGGCAAGTGCCGCCTCAAAATCCTCCGGGCTGTCGAAGCTCTGCACATTGCCGGTGCCGCCTGTATCGGGATCGGTGAGGGCGGCAAGGATGGAGTCGGGCGGGCGGCTGCCGGGGCAGCCGATGAGCCGCCATTCGATGCGGTGCAGAGCATCCACCGCGGCGGCATCCATCAGAGTCTTTTCCGGCAGCTTCTGCCCGGCCAGATGCATCATGCATCGGCTGTCCGGCGGCAGACCGGCGGCCAGCGTGGCCGCCAGCCGCATCGGCAGGCTGCGCCAGTCCAGCACATGGTAATACTGGGCGAAATCGCAGATAAGCTTGTCTTTCCCCTCATCCGATGCGATCAGGCCGGAGAGGAAGAAGAGTTTTTTCCGGCACGGAAGGATTCCATCAGCTCGCCGAGAGCGTTGCTCAGGGCAACGACCGGCACGCGGCCGTCCTCGGTGCGCAGGTGGTCATAGAGCTTCTTTGCCTGCGCCTTGCCCATCAGCAGGCGGATGGTGCGGCCCAGAGACAGGACGTCGGCGTCCTGCACCTCGGCCAGCGCGTCCAGAAGCTCCACATTGTCCAGCGCTTCTTCGCTGAGTTCGACAGCAAAGCCGTCCTTGGTTTCAGCAGTGATCATGCCCTGACCTCCTTAGCTTCTTTGGCAGCCTGCGTCTCTGCGTCGGCTGCGACGATGTACTCATAGTGGGTGTTGCCATGATCATCCGGTACAGCGGTCAGAGTGGTGTTGTAGCCCACCGCGCCGTTGGAGTAGGTGATGTCGCCCACAGCAGAAACGGCAGCGTCCGGGATGACGATGCGCTTGGCTGCATTGTTTTTCATCACCATGTCGATGACCCAGCAGCAGTCCTGCTGTTCATCGCTGTTGGCCTTGACGGTGATGCCGGTCTCCAGTGTGCCGGTGACGTTCTTGTCGCCATACACCGACTTGAGCACGGCCGGGTTCAGCGCCTCCAGCAGGGTATAGGCGAAGGTGTCCGGCTTCTCGGTCTGCTGGGTCAGCACGGTGTCGCCGCCCCATGCGGTGGTGTTCTCGCTGGAGGGCGAATTGGAGTTGGTCAGGCCGTCGCTGGAGATGTAGCCCAGAGACTCAAAAGCCTTGTCCAGCTCACTCTTGGCGTCGGTGGGCAGAGGCGTACCCAGCGGGGCGCGGTGGACCGCGCCGCCGACCTTGGGCTTTGCGGCGGTGACGTTCTTTGCGTTTGCCATAAGGAAAAGCTCCTTTCAGAAACTCAGTAATGTACCAGCTCGAAAACCGCCTGATAGCGGGGCAGCTTCCGGGTGGTGTCGGGAAAATCGTAGTCGGTGACCAGCTTGCAGCTGACCACCTCGGGCAGGGTGTCGGCATCCAGCATGGCCTGCACGACATGGTGGCTGAGTTGGGCCGCGCTGAACTTGCTCTTTCCGTAGGACTGCACGGCCAGCGTGGCGTGGAAAAGCCCCTCGTCGTGGCCGGAGCCGGTCTTGTCCAGCACAACAAAATTGCCGGAGGGCTCCTCCGGCACGGACAGATAGCAGGGAAAACCGCTTTCCCGCAGATAATTGAGGATGATTTCTTCGATCATAGTCACTTCAGCGCTTTCAGGATGGAGTTGGTATCCGCATTTTCTTTTTGGGCCGCCGGGCTTTCGGCGCTCACCTGGGCCACCACACGGGTGGGGGCGGTGTAGTAGCTGGCCGTGTATCCATCACCCAGACGGCTTTGTGCGGCAAAAGCGATGGCGGACAGGCCGTTTTGCATTTCTTTGCTCTTCAGCAGCTGCTGTACGCCCTTGCGGTTCAGCTTGAATTTCAGCTCATTCATACCGCTCCACCTGTACCTTCTTATCCCAGTCCAGAGGCGTGAGCTGGGTGATGTATTGCTGCACACCGTTCAGGACTCTCCATCTCTTCCCGAAAAACTCCACAGCGCAGCCCTCCCATTTGTGAGTGTCGGCCTTGGGGATGCAAAGCTCATAAACCAGATGACGCCCGGAAAGCTGCAGCTCTGTGGGCGATGCCGCAGAGTCAACAGGCGTAATGAGCACATTTTCGACTGTGACCGGCGTTTCGGCGTAGACGGGTTCGTGAAATGCATCCTCACCGGTCTTGGTGCGCTCGTAAAGCGTGACCGGGATGCCCTTAATCAGAGCTGCCATACAGCTCGATCACCCCCATCCGCTGGCGGCGCAGCCCCAGCCGGGCCAGCTCAGACTTCTTGATGAACAGGCCGCCGCCGGGAACGAGAAAGGAGCCGGAGGCGGAATAGCCGCCTGCGGCCTGCGTCAGCTGGGTCATCGGCTCCTGATCGGTGCTGGTCATCAGCGCCCGCGCAGCCACATCGACCGCGACGCTCTTGGCCACCAGAGCCAGTGCAGAGTCCGAAGCGACCAGTGCGGGCAGGTCCTTGCCCACCTTGCGGGCCTCAACATCAAGGCTGGCTGAGATGACCTCCAGCAGAGGGCCGGCGCGGGCCTGCTCTGCCTCCGTCATGGGCCTCCAGAGGGTGGTCATGTCATCCACGGTGGCGTAGGTCATACCGTCGCCCTGCCTTTCCGCTTGGACTTGGCAGCGGGAGAGTCGGCCCCGGTGTCGGACTCGGACGTGGCGTCCGGCGCGGTGTCGGCCTTGTCAGGCTCCCAGTCGCCGCCGGAGATGAGGCAGTCCGTTTCGATAACAGCGCCGGTCTTTTTGTTGCGGTACAGCATGGTCATGACCTCCTTACTCGCCGGCCTTGATGTGGGCGAAGGCGGACGGGTCGAGAATGCCCCAGCCGATGTAGGCCTCACCGCGCAGATAGACCTGATTGTGGCCCTTCAGGTCGCCCAGCTGAGTATCATTGTCGGGGTTGCCGTAGCGGATGACCTCGATGGGTATCTCCTTGGCATAGCCCCACTTGAAGCAGTTGACGAAATCGCCCACAAGGGCGCGGTCGAGGCTGGAGCCGGAGGACAGGTTGGAGGTGGATTCCACCCGCAGGCCGTTCACCTCGCCGGGATTTGCGCCCCATGCCAGCTGGGGGTAAAGCTTTGCTCCGTCGGCAGTGGTCTGCTTGGCCAGCGCGGACTTGAAGGCCGGGGCCAGCACCATGCCGGTGACGTCCCGGTCTGCACCCTGCACCAGCGCGATGGCAGCCTCAATGTTCTCATCGGGCTTGTCGCCGGAGGCGATGGTCACAGCCTGCGTCACCTTGGAGTCGAAGTGATTGGTGCCGATGACGGAGGAGGCCGTGCCGGTGCGGGGATTGACGCCGTGGAAGGCCATCAGGTCGAGGCCCTTGGCGACTTTCTTGGCGAAGCCGTCGGCAAAGGCGCTCATGTAGTCCAGCTGCGCGTCCTCGGAGGCGTAGAGAAACTCGTCGGAGATGCGGGCACCGTACTCGATCTTGATGGGGACGATGGTGATGGGGTCAACGGTCAGGCCGCCCTTGGTCTTGGCACCGTTCTCTGCCACGATGTCCACCTCCTTGTCGAGGGAGAAGGTGAACTCCTTGACGCCGTTGAAGGGGATGGGGGTGGCACTGCACAGCTTGGCCAGCGCAGAGGCACCGGTGGTCTTCTTGATAAAGTCGGGGATCAGCTCCTCGGGGAACAGGGAGCCTTTGCTCAGAATGTCTGCCATGTGTTATTCTCCTTTGCTCATCAGGTTGTTGGTGAAGGCGCGCAGGGCATCGCGGCGGCTGCTGCTGCCTGCGGGCTCGGTGCTGCGCGGGGGCGATTTGGGGGTCTGGGGCTTGAGCAGCTTGGCGAGAGACTGGGCATCCTTGCGGATGGCGTCCTCGTTCTCACCGGTAAGCCGCTGGGAGAGGTCGAAGGGGATGCCGACCTCGTGGGCGATGCGGGTCTTGAGCTCCGACATCTCAAAGGCATGGATGCGGGAGGCATAGTCGGCATTCTGCGCCTTGAGGTCGTCATAGTCGGCGAAGGGAGCCAGACGGTCGGCGACCGCGGCGTCAAATGCCTCCTGCGTGGTGATGGGTTCAAATTCTGCCATGAGAAAACCTCCATTCTGACAGATGCATATAAAAAACAGGGCGGAGGCCCTGCTTCGGCGTAGTTAATAGCTGGTGCGCTGGCGGCGTTTCTCCTTGCCCTCAGAGCATTGCCAGCAGGCGAGGATGATGCTGTCCAGCAGCTCGATATGGCCGCTCTCAAGCAGGGAACGGTAGCCGAAGCCGCCGTTGGTGCCGATGGCCCGCTTTTCGCAGTTGGAGGCCACCTGCACAAGACTCGGCTGTCCGGCGTGGCAGAGCGTTTTCGCAAACAGTGCCTGCTCAAAGGCGGCGTTGGCGGTGATGATCTGCTTGACGGTAGGAAGGATGGGTGCTTTGAGGTGGGCGGCTTTCATGGCGTCGGCCAGAAGCTGCTGCCCGCTGGCACCATCCACCGCCACCGCGGCGAGCTGGGCCTTGCTCAGAAAATCCAGAAGCCACCCACTGCCTGCCCGGGTGGGGCGGCAGTCGATGGCTTCCACGAAGATTTTGTTGTCGGCAGTCCGGACGGCGATGGAGAGCGCTGCGCTGGCCCCGTCCGGGCTGAACTTGATGCCCGCATAAAGCCTGCCCTTCAGCTCGGGCAGGGCGGCGACCTTCAGCTCCTCCCATTCGGCCTTGCTGATGGCCGATTTCTGGTTGTACCGCAGCCAGAGGCCGAGGCGCTGGATGTTGAAGTCGATGGGGTCGGAGCCGATCTCGTCGGTGATGCTGCGCTCGGTAAAGATGGTACCCAGACTGGGATTCGTCTCATACCATGCAGCCACATCGTGGGGGTCGGTCTGCTGCTCCACGCTCCACTCGGCCCAGCCGGTGTTCTGCGTTTCTCCCTGCAGGGCCGCGTTGCGCAGTTTGAGGAACACCGTGCCGGAGGAGACCGGCGTGGGCGGTGTGCCGCAGAAGAGTGTCTGTGGGTCGCGGCTGTCCGTGACCACATACTTGAGGGCGCTTTCCTGATCGTCGGTGTACTCCTGCGCCTCGTCGATGATGAGCAGGTCGAAGCCCTCGCCCAGACCGCCCTTGGAGGAACGGGTGCGGAACTCGATGCGGCCCTCACCGCTTTTCAACCGGATGCTCTCCCGGCCAGAGGCACGAATGGATCTGTATTCTATCTTGGCCTTGTCCAGCAGGCTGCACAGGCGCTCCCACGCGGCATGACTGGTGGTCGTGCGGTGGGCTGTGTGCAGGATGTTCTCGCCCCGCTGGAGGCCGTACAGCTCCCGCATGGCGGCGATCTCATTCTTGCCGTTGCGGCGGGGGACGCTGTAGCCGAATTTGGTATGTATCCACAGGCCGTCCTCGTTTTCGGCGAGGATGTCGTAGAGCAGGAGCTGCTGCCACTGCTGGGCAGTGCGCCCGGTGGTGTTGTAGAGGTCGATGGCCTCCTGACCGTGGGTCGTGGTGTAGGGCAGCACCACCGCCGCCGTGGGCGTCTGGCGGCCCAGCTTTTCCGGGACGGCCTTTTCTGACGCTCGGGACATGACGGCGGGGCCTCCTTAGAATGATTGACGAACACAAAGTAAATGTGCTATAATAAATAAAACTCCGGTCCGCTATTATGGTGGGTCGGTAAAGTTTGAAGAAAGACGGGTCGTTGCCTTTACGGTAGCGGCCCGTCTTTCTTGTATCGCAATGCAGCAACAAGCCGATCCTCTGACAAAACCAAAATGTCAATATCATTTGTCAGGCTGTACCACTGCATCCGTTTGCGGATAACTTCTCTCAGACGCTGCATGGAAAATGCATTTTGATTGAAGTTCAGGATAATGCCGCCGGGATTTTCCTGGATCTGGCTCAGTCCATGCCGGATGGCTGAATTGGCGGACTTTTCGCTTGAGGATGTTTTCAAATCCCAGAGAGAACCTCTCCAAAGATAATCCGGCATTTTCTGGCCGACTTCATGAGCTTCGTTCAACAGCACGATGTCGCCGCCCAAATGGTCGTGCAGCCATTGTGCTGTTTTCACTTCGTCTGCATGGCGGACCATATCGTAACCGGCATCGTATGAGATGGAACCGACTCCCGGAGCAGCCGTCCGCAGATATTCCGGGAGGACGTTCTGCAGAGAGTCCTCTTTCGGCAAGCGGATCTTAGTGGCAAGTGGAGCCTCCGCAAATTCCTTGCGAGCCTGAAGGGCCTCTTCGTCCTCCGTCCACTTCTTATCCCACACATTCTGTCTGCGGCCATCGCCCGGGTCGTACTCGACTTTACAGCGGCAGCGCTCATGGCGGCGGTAGACGTCGGCAGGCACATGGGGATAGTCGTAGCTTCCGGCAAGCCTGCTACACCATTCGCAGCAGCTCCCGGTGGTGCGCCGCACGACGCGGGGATGCAGACCGGCCCGGCCCTGAAACTGCACGTTGGCTTTCAGGGTATCGTCCACCGCCATCCGGGAGAAAGTCCGCACCGGCTCATCCAGCATGTAGGCCACATCCTCGTAGTGCTCGGCGGCGCAGACCTTGTTCAGGATGCCGTCGATGCGGCCCTCATCCACCGGGACGCGCTGGGCCAGCAGACGGAGGCCGGCCGCTTCGTTGAGCTGCTGCTGTACGGCAGCAGCTGCGTCAGCCACCAGCGCGTGGTCTTCTTCCAGCAGGGGGCGGAGGACGCGGTCGGCGATGTTCCAGTACATCCGTCCATCCGGCAGGGTGTCGGCGCTGAGATGGAGCCGGAATGCCTCGGCCAGAGCACCGCCGACAAGGTCAGCGTAGTCCAGAGCCGCCGGGTAAGCGGCCGCCGAAGGAGCGGCATCCCCCAGCAGGCGGAGAAAGTCGGCCCGGATGCTCTCCAGCAGTGCGGGGGCAATATCCTGCTTGTCCATCTGCTCATCCCTCGGCCTGCACGCCGGTCAGGTCGCGCAGGTTCTCTTTGCCGAAATAGCCGGGGATGACGGCGTTGACCTTGCCCACGGCATCGCCGATGCCGGAGAGGGTGGCGGCGTCCGGCTCAAAGACCGGCTCCCAGATGGGGCGGGTGAGATAGAGCTGGCGGCGCTGGTAGGCAAAATCATCCCGCAGGCAGGCGGCAAGATAACCGGCATTGAGAAAGCCGCTGCCGAAGGTCCGCTGCGCCTTGCGGGCGGCCAGACGCAGCGTCTCGTGGCTGGACTTGATGGCCTCTGCGCTGGAAGGATTGTCGGTAACAAAACCCAGATCGTCCAGCGTCAGGCCGGTCTCGCCCGCGAACAGCGCCGCGAAGGTGCGCAGCTGCTCGGTATAGGGGCTCATGCTCTGCTGAGTAAACTGCCCGACCACCGGATGGTCACCGTCCTCGTCCTTGGAGATCTCCAGCAGGGAGGAAATGGTGGCTTTCCACTTGTCCATCGGGTCGGCGTCGCCGGAGGTCCCCAGAACGTACTTCTGCGGAAAAGAGTAGAACTCGGCGCTGATCTCGCTGCGCTTGAGAGTGCGCAGTGCGCCCTGCTGCAGGCCCATGCAGGCCCGGGAGATGCGGCTGTGGCCAAAGGGCCGGGCGGCATCCGGGCGGTAGCAGATGGGTACCAGCAGCGGCGCAGGGGCGGGGTTGGCCACGAGGTAAGGCTTTTCGCCCTTGGGATAGTACCATGTGCTGCCAGCCGTGAAGTAGGCCTCCAGCGTGGGCGTGCCGTTGTCGGCGTTCCGCTCCAGAACGGCGTAGCCCTCGGTCAGCAGACCGGTCACATCGTCGATGATGCCGGTGGCGCTGCCGCCGTCCAGCACCGACATGCGGGGAAAACCGTCTTCACCGGCGCAGATGTACAGGAACGAACAGCTCGAGATAAGGGCCGAAAGGACAGCGCTGTCGAAGAGGATGTCGGCATTGTTCTGGCGATAGATGCTGTTCAGGTCGAAGTTGTCCTGCCGGAACTCCCGGAAAACGAGCCGATCGGCCAGCGAATCCACAGCCTTGCCGCACCAGCCCAGCACCTCGCTGAAGGTGCGGAACTCGGGCGGCGTGACCATGCCGAAGTCCTTCACGGCATTCTTCATCTCATAGTATTTATAGCGGGTAAGCACCCGGCTGCGCTTCAGCTCCAGCTTGCGGCGGAGATAGGCCATGCCGCGGGTCTGGCTCATGGGGGATTCCTCCTTTTCGTGAGAAAATATTCCCAGTGACGGCTGGGGAGTCCGGCGAGGGCAGGGGGAGGGGGTCATCCCCCCTATCGGCTGCGGTAGGTCGTCCAGTCACGGGACAGGGGCAGGACGCGCGGCGAATCGACAGCCTGCTCCTGAGCCTTTCCGCTGCGGGCCACCAGCTTGTCGCTCTTGGCCCGGTTGCAGCAGAAATGCGCGAGCTGAAGATTGTCAAGGTCGCTGGGGTGTCCGCCCTTGGCGACGGGGATGATGTGGTCGATGCAGGGCGAGAGCGGATGCGGGAACTTATAGCCGAAATCGACCGGCTTGCCGCAGATGCCGCAAACAGTCTGCGTCGCATAGATCTTCTTTTTGTTCCGCTCGAAGGCCAGACGGTGCGTGCCGTCATGGTCAGGCCGCTCGTTGCGGCGCGGCGTCCTGCCTGCCATTAGGATATAGCCTCCTTTTGCTGTGCTGTGTGGTGGCCCTCAAAGCTTCGGCTTCCTTTGCCCCGCCGGGTCATGCCCGGAGGGGGGGAGGTCTTTTTGAGGGTGGGGGTACTTTGCAATCCCCGGGGGTATGAAAAAGCCGCCCGGGGTTTCCGAACGGTAAAAGAAAAAAGTGTCCACTGTGGACACCTCGAAACTATGATATGCGCCGCTGGGGCTTGAAGCGGACGGCGCAGATGACCCATTGAGCACAGGTAGTAAGAAACCTGTGCTATGATTCCCACCGATGGAAAACTCACAATGCGGATTGCTGATGCCCGCAGTATGATAATAACATAGCTTTTTCGGACAATCCGGACAAATCGACCATTCTCGGACAATCCGGACATTTTGGACAAATCGGACAAATTGAACATTTCCGGACAATTTGGACATTTCGGACAAAATCACCGCACGTTTTGCTCTACCCAGCGGTCTACCCGCCGCCGGATAGCATCGGCGTCCATATCACAGCCCATTTCCATCAGCTCGACAGCTATCTCCTGAGGCTTCTTTCCCAGAATACAGATGTTGGAAATAGCAGCGCGCAGCATGATGTCGTCACAGGTCTCTACGATGCGCTGGCCCTCTATGTACATCGCTTCAAGCTCGGAATTGCGTTTCTTGAGCTTGATGATCTCATCCTCCCGCCGGGCGTAGACAGTGTCTGCTGTTCCATGTACTGTGGCGTGTCCCATAATACAGGAATTGCCCTCACCGTGCGAGGATTTCACCACATCGGCAACAAGCTCCGGGCCTTCTGCCTGCTTTTCTTCGAGCTGCTGGATGCGCCGCTTTCTGGCTTTGATGTCAAACGGAATTGCATGCAGCTGACGAAATTCTCGCGGTGTCATCCTTTGTCCTCCTTGAGGTTATTTGAGTTCGAAGTATCTTACAAGCTCCTGCATGATGTCACTCTGTGTTATCCATCCGCAGGTGAAAAAGCCGTAGTCCTGTAAAATGATAGCATAGCGTGTTGTATCGGTCTTGCCTTCGCCCTTCCGAACGCTGTCCACTTGTTTCCAAAGCGTAGCCCCGCCGGGGAGTTTCTGGTTGTAGTAAATCAGCTTAAAATTTGGCTCGTCGATTGCCAGATACCATGCGGCCTTGCTGCCCAGTGTTTTACCGGCCAGAGCAAGCAGCGTGTCGTGGCCACGAGGCTTGCTCTCAGGAGTTTCTAGCTTTTCTGCTGACGAAGGTTCATTAGCCTGAGCCATGATCTCCGGAGAGATGCCGCGGGCCTCACAGGCTTCCACAAACCAGTGCCATGTAAAAATTACCTTTTGGGTGCGGTCGGCGTTGCGAAGGACGAGGCCGCGGGGAAGATAGTTGACATATCCTCCGCCAGTGAGCGGGTGTCCACTGTGGACATTTCCACAGCAGTCCAGAAGATTCCCAGCAGTGAAGGAGGGAAGCTCCTGAATCCAGCCTTCGCTGCAAATCTGCCCGGCATACTCATACGCCCAGTCAGGGATGCTGGTTGCAGTCTGGTGCCAGTCTACGCCATCCTCGGATGTGGTCGCGGTGCTTTTCTTTGGACTTTTGAGAGACGAAGCAGCCTTTTCCGAAACCGTTACCGGAGCTTTTGCTTTTTCCTCAGCCTGACGGCGCTTCTCGATGTTGTTTTGGGCGTTCCGGTAGGCGTCCATCAGAGAAATATCGCCGTCATGTAGAAACTGCTTCGTCTCTTCATCACAGTTTTCGGAGATGGCATTCAGCCGGGCGGCCGCGCCGGTGCTGAGGCCAAGTATCCGGCAGACTTCATCTCTTACCTTGCCCTCCAGATGGCCCTCTCTCTTTTTCCGGGTGAGAGCATCCTTCAGGGCTTCGTACTGTGCCAGCCGTTCGCCGTCGGTCAGATCGCGGGCTGTGGCGTTGGCGGTAATGAGCGCGATCTTGTCGTCAACTTCGCCCTTGCTCTCCACGATGATGCAGGGCAGGGAAGAAAAGCGGTCATCGCCCTCTTTGGCCAGCTCCTCGCAGGCGGTCAGACGCCGCTCGCCGCCGATGAGCTTGTAACCGTTTGCCCATCGGATGACTTCCAGCGGCTGGCGTACGCCGTTCAGCCGGATGTCTTCCTTGAGCTTGTCGATGTCCCCCACAACATAAATTTTGTTATCTGGGTTTCGCATGATGTACTCGCGCGGCAGCATCTTCACCTGCATCGACCCCGCCGGGGTGGAAGTCTGAGGTTGAATGTTCAGGAGGTCGCTTATCAAAACGGTGCTCATCGTTTATCCCTCCACCTTCGAGATTACCTTGCGGGCCAGCTCCAGATACTGCTCAGTCGCCTTGCACTTGGGGCTGTAGTCACACAGCGGCATATGCTCGCTGACGGCCTCCTGCACCGCTGCGCAGGCATTGATGCGCAGTACCCCGCCGCGCTCGCTGTAAAAAATCGGGAGTTTGCTGTCCATCAAAGCGTCGATTGCTTTTGCGCCGTACCGTGTGCGCCGGTACATGGTCGGCAGCACACACATGACCTCGAGGCCGGGGTTGTAGTTCTCCTTAACATCCTGCACCTGAGCAAGAATTTCTTTCAAGCCGTCCATGGCCCATTCGCCGCAGTCCATCGGGATGATGAGCCAGTTGGCGCAGACCAGTGCGTTGATGGTGGCAATGTCGATGTCAGGTGGGCAGTCCATGATGCAGTAGTCGTAGGCGTCCGCAAGCGGTGCCAGTGCGTTGGCGATGCGGTTGTGCTGGGGTCGCCCGGCTTCGAGCATGACGAGCTTATTGGCAAAGTTCATGCTCATGCAGGAAGGGGCAACATCCACCTTGAACTTCTCCTGATGACAGATGACGTCTTTAAGCTTGTTGTCCAGCGTCAGCACGGAGGCCATGGTCTTGCCCCGAGGGTCGAAGCACTGGAAAAACTTTGTGGTGTTGGCCTGCTTGTCCAGATCCATCACCAGCACCCGCCGGGAGTGCTTTTCAGCGAGGATGCAGGCCAGATTGCAGGCCGTGACCGACTTGCCGACGCCTCCCTTCAAGTTGATGATGGCGATTTTGCTCATGTTGCGCATTGTGATCCTCCTTGTTGCTTATCTGCTTGTTTTTATCTTCTCTGCGGCGATCTGGTAGCCCTGCCAGCGGTCCGCAAACCACTCGCGCCAGGCACTGCACTGGCGGAAGTAGGTGAGCGGGCGGTCGCGGCAGGCCAGAAACGAGCAGCGGTTGCAAGGGTTATCTTCGGGATAGTGCTGGACGTGAGAGTCAGAGGTCTTCATGCACCGTCCCTCCGCTTCTGCCCGAAGCGCCGCACCGCACCCGCCATCAGACTGCCCGCCGGGGCAGGGGGATGAGCACTTGCTGCTACCGCCGCATTGGCCTGCGCCAGATAGTAGCTTTCCATCGTGGTCGGGGCGTTCAGAATGACGGTGCGCAGGTAGGCGCGGATATTCTTGATGGGCTGAGTGGTATTGCTCAGGCTCTCCATGATGTACTCGACGCTCTGGCTGGTCAGCTTGTCCAGCCGGTTACGGATGGCCTTGGTGGCCTGCATCTGCTGGCCGATGTACTGCATGGGTGCCTCACAGCTGTACATGTCCACGATGTTGTCCAGCAACTCCTCCAGCTGGGCAGGCTCGTATCGCGGATTCCGGGCCAGAGTATCGATTTCCAGCCGCTGGCGGAAGTCCGCTTCCACAGCCTCCCGCCGGGTGTGCGAGTCTATCGATCCATCGGGGTCCACGCCTCGCGCGGATAGATAGATTTCCCCTATAGGTTTCCCTATAGTATTACTGGGTGGCATTTTGCCACGGGTCTGAGTCGCATTTTGCGACGGGTATCGGTCGCACTTTGCCACGGGTGACATTTCGCCACCGGTCGCATTTTGCGACGGGTCAGGTGGGTGAGGAGTGAGCTGATTTTCGGGTCCCGCCGGGTCAGTCTGGACAGGAGCAACGGCCTCCGGGGTCTCGGCGATATACCGGTTGGTGGCCTTGCCGCATACCAGCTCCTGCCGCTTGGTCAGCAGGCCTTTGGATTCCAGCCTGTTCAGAATACGGATCGCTGTGGCGCGGTCGATGCTGAGCCACTTGCAGATATAGGAGTAGCTGCCCTTATACTCGCTTTCCTCGTCCTGACTGAAGCCATAGATGAGAGCGTAGGCCAGCAGCTCGTTGCCCTTGAGGTGATACTTCTCCACCATCCAGTCGAGCACGACAATATAACTCTGTTTCTTTTTGACCGCCATGATTCTTCACCCTCTCAGAATGGCAAATCGTCGATGACCTCGAAGTCCTCTGCGCTGCCCTGCGAGTAGGCCGATGTCGTCTCGGGGCTGCTGCTGGGCGGTGCCTCACCGCCGTCGTCCACGGCCTGCCCGCCGGGCTTCTTGCTCGAGCCTGCAAAACTCAGGCTGTCCGCCACGACCTCTACGGCTGTACGGTTGCTGCCGTTCCTGTCCTGATACTGCCGGGTCTGGAGACATCCCTGCACGGCCACCATGCTGCCCTTGGCAAAGTATTTGCACAGAAAGTCTGCATTGTGCCGCCATGCAACGACGTCGATGAAATCGGCCTGCCGCTGCTGGCCCTGCTGCACAAAATTTCGGTCACAGGCGATGCGGAAGGTGCATACGCTGATGCCCGCCGGGGTGGTTTTAAGCTCAGGGTCGGCTACGAGCCGCCCCATGATAGCTACAACATTGAGCATTTCAAATAATCCTTTCCGGTTTCAGCCATCCAGCGCTCGTGTCCATATCGGGCCTCAAAAGCGGCCTGTGCCTCTTTTTTGAGCCAGAGGCGGCAGTGGTGGTCAAAGTGGGCGCTGTAGCCCGGCTCGTTGTGGTGTCGATGGCAAAGCCAGACTTTGAGCCCATAACGCTCGGCCATCGGCCGCAGCGGCCCGTTGAGCACATGGTGTTCCTCAAGGCCGCGCACGGTGGAGACGTTGTATTTTGCCCGGCAGATGTAGCACTCCTGCCGGGTCTGCATAATTGACGCGGCCATTACTTCAAAACGAGGCTGCTCAAATAGGGAAGCAGCTCAGGGCCACAATCGTTGATATGCTTCTGAGCAACGATCCAGTAGAGCGCATTGCTCACTTTCTTTGAGCCTTCACGGCGCTGTGTGTTTACCATACTGTTGACCTGATTGCGAGACAAGCCAAGGCCCATCAGCAGTTTCTTCATACGTTTCGTTTTCATCTCGGCACCTCCTGCCATTCCTGCCAGTAGGCCGTGACATTGGGGTCATTTACCCCCATCTCGGCCAGCCGGTCGAAGATCCCGTCAATAAAGGCGGTCATCTGAGCTGTGGAGAAGCTGCTGGAACCCATCGACGCCTTGACGGTGCAGCGGTCGTTGTCCAGCAGTTCTACGATATGTACCAGCCGGTAAGCATTGCGCAGGATAGGCACAGCAGCCACCGGAAGCTCCAGAAAGTCGTATTCGAGGCCGTATTCCTCCAGCATCTCGATATAACAATCCTCCGGCTGGATGCCGCCCGCCCTGCCTGCATTGTAGGCGTCGGCCATGATGGTGAGCAAGGCCCACATCATACGGTTCTGGTTAATGCTGCGGCCCTTGCACTCTGGTTCAAACGTGACTGTCAGCCGCAGGGGCTTCCCGTGGGCCAGCTCGTCGAGTTTCTGGCAAATCTGTATTTTCACAAATCCCGCAGAGTTTTCCACGGTAAAGCCCCGCCGGGCCGGGTCATATACCACAGGCAGACGCCCGACTATGCTTTTTCGTCCCATAAGACTTTCTTCCCGTCCGAGAGGGCAAACTGCACCATGATGATATGCCCATCCTCGGCCCGGGCGAACTTGTCCACGGAGATCTTCACGGCAGGGTAGAATTTGCCCTTCTCGCTCTTCATCACCGGCACCTGCTCGGCCTTGAGAGCGATGGGACCAAGCTCCATGACGTCCTCGGCAAAGCCCAGCATGGCCGCTGCGCATAAAAAGCTGGTATTCTCCTGCATCCGGTCAGGGTCGGAGGTGGGCAGACTCAGCGGCCCGGCGTCCTTGCGGACATACTGGCCGGTAGCAGGGGAGAGCACCTCGATTTGGCACCTCCACCAGTTTCCGGAGCGATAGTAGGTGTCCCCCCAGCCCAGTATGCCATAGACACTGTCCAGCATATGCCGGACATCGACCACCCGGGGAAGCACGACGACGCGCACGCCGTCGGCAGATGCCTCAATGCAGCGGGCCACGCACTCCTGCGGCTCGATTTGGCGGGGAGTAGGGCTGTTCACGGGAAAAGTGATGGGCGGAGGCAAAACAGCCCCAGAAGCCTTCTTTGCGCTTGTGGACGGCCCACGCCGACCGCTTGCGGGTTTGGTTGCGGCCATATCCTCATTCCTTTCAGTTTCGAATTTACGCTTCTGCGCTGGCAGCGGCTTTTGTTTACCCACCTGCCGCCATTGGTGTGGAAGGGAAATTATCTCCCGCTGGTTACGACGGTATCCGCCCCCTGAACCGTGATCCAGCCATGCTTTAAGCGGGCCTCGGCCTCTTTCATCTGGATAAGCTCCGGGGTAATAGATTCGGACACGATGCGGTTGGAATCGGCCTCGGCCTGTGCCTCAATCACCTTCACATCTGCTTCAGCCTGCGCTTTCACCTTGTCGGTTTCGGCCTGAGCGAGGGCGGTCTGCTTGTTGAGTTCTGCGATCTCCGCATCCTGCTTGGCCTGCTCCTTGGCGCGAATTTTCTCCGTCAGGGTATCATCAAGCTCAACATCAATGACCAGAGCGCTCGAAACATTGATGCCGTATTCGCTGGTAAGTTTGTCGTTAAGGTAAGAGGTGATGGCATTATTAACCTCGGTCTTTTTCTCGGAATAGATGTCCATCACAGAAAACTGCGGAGTGACTTCCTTGACATAGGCAATAATGCTGTTCTGAATGCGGCTTTCTACCAATGTCTCGCCGTCCATGCCGTTGAATCTGCTGTACAGCTCCACGACCCGGTCGGGGATGAAGTTGTAGTTAACGGTGAGGTTGATGCCCACCATTCCGCCGCTTGCCGGAGCGTCGATATGCCAGTCGGGATGTTCTTTCTTGTTGTAATCCGACGGGTCATCGGAGAAGATAAGCTGCTGCTGACTGATAGGAAACTTGCTGACGTGCTTCATGGGCGAGAGAAAGTGCCAACCCTGAGAGAGCGTTTTCTGTTCCACGCCACGGGCGGAGTAGACAACACCGACATATCCGACCGGCACGCGATTCAGGCAGAAAACGCAGAGAATGGCAACGAGCAGGGCCGTTGCAGCGGAAATCATAGCTTTTTTCATGTAAAGACTCCTTATTTTTGAAAAAATGAAATAAAAATATACGAAACTACAAAAGTAGTTACGAAAAACGAAATGATTTCTTTCATAGTCAACCTCAGTATACTTTGTCCTCCTGATTCACCAGTTCTTCGAGGTCCATCAAAAACTCCCGGCAGCACTCGGCTTTGACGGCGTCCGTGCCGGGCCAGTTCGAGGAATGGATAGGACCAGCTTTTTCACGGTGGAAAGCCTCCTCGGCCTGATATTTGCCAATGAGCTGGCACACCTTATCACGCATGGCTTCTTTCATGGTAGACCTCCCTAGTACGTTCCAAATTCCTGATCCAGCAGTGTATCGAGCCGGATGCGCTTGCCACGGCCATCACCGGCCCCGTTGTTGTTCCAGCCGTCAGGGTAGCGCCTGCAGACGTCGCGCTTGGGTACGCCCATATATCCAGATACCTGATCTACCGTGAGCCGGAGGCAGCCGGTCTTGCTGAAGATGGCCTTGTAGGCCTCATGCCACGCTTCGCTTCTAGTCGTTTTTGCCATGTAACCACAACTCCTTCTGACGGCGTTCAAATTCTACCTGCTGGCCGTAGCTGCGTCCTGCAGCATCTGCTCGGGTACAGACATCGTGGAGGCTGTTGCCTTGCGGCAGGGCGTGCTTTTTCTTTTCCTCATACTGAGCCTTGAGCTTCTTGTTGTGCTCCTCGGCCTGTGTCTTGCGCACGGCGCTCAGGCATTCCGGGCAGTATTTGCGGCCCCGGGCCACGTTGGCCGAGCCGCAGAGGGCGCAGTGATGTTCTTTTGCGGGTGTGCTCATCAGTGTGCCGTCCTTTCCATCCGCCGGCGCTTTGCAGCGCGGATCCGGGCGTTGTCGGCCCGTTTGAACTTGTCCCACTCCACCAGCGCCAGAGGCAGGCCCGCCGCGATGGGCGCGAAGACGAAGAGCAACGTCAGCGTCTCGATGCACTGGGCCTGCCACGGGTCGCAGCCGGTGAGCTGCAAGAGGTCGGAGAAAATAAACATTATGCCGTTCATAAGATGAGCGCACCTCCTAACTTGTAAGCAAGAGCAAAGGCCAGCAGCAGGTATGCAGCCCAGCCCAGAAGCATCTCGCGGGTGGGATGCCGGGCGCAGAACATGACCAGCGCCACCATGCATCCGCCTGAGACAAATGACATAAAGCAGGAGAAAATAGAGCTTCTCGTCATAGCTGTTACCTCATCCCCAGCGCCCGCTCGATCGGCTCTCTGGGATTGTCGTTGTGGTATTTGCCGGTCATGTACTTCTGTACCTGCCCGACGCCAAGCCCTGCCGCCTTGGCGAGCTGGCTGTAATTCCAGCCGCGGAGGGTCTTTTGTTTTACGGCCTCCGCTTTCCATTCGGGAGACCAGGATGTGGATTTCAAAGTTTTTACCTCCTTGTGGCAGGCTGGCTAAATCAAGAAATTCTTGAATGTTTCCAGAATCTGCAAGGTAGTGTGGCTGGTGTCAGTGAGGGTTCCGAGTGTGTCGGAAATGACGATCAGTGCATCGCTGATCCGGTTGATTCTCAGGACGTTGTGGAGGACAGTGATACTCTGTAGGAGCAGACAAACATTGAAAATTGACCTGCTCCGCTTGAGTCTCCGAATCTCATTCTCCATCTCGGCCCAGAGTTCCGTTTCCGACGGCTCGCTGGGCTTTTTCTTATCATCCATCTTGTTCACCTCACTTGTGCAAAATGTTTCTCAAATCGGGGTCAAAAACATTGCCAAGCGCAGAGAAAGAGTGTAAAATGAAATTGCGGTTATCAAATTACATTTTTTCTACTTGGCAATGAGTCCGGCCCAAGCTGCAAGCAGACACAGCCAAGGCCCGAGTGTACCCTCGCAGAGGGTACTTTTGTCAAATGGGAGATCACGCAGGGGTCTACAAGCATTCCACCGCCAATAGGAGGCCTGTTTGATTCCAAAGTTCCAAGGGGAGGAAGGTTCAGCATCTTGGAACAAGTGTATTTTAACTCGAAAAACACGAAACTTCAATATCACAAATGCGAAAAACACTAAAATTAGCATTGTGCACAAATAGGAGGGCGAAGATATGGAAAATATCCCAAAGGAATGCCGATGCCCAAAACTTTTTGAAGAGATTGACCGTCAGGGAATGTCGCAAAAAGAATTTGCAGAAAAGATTGGTGCCTCGACTGGAAACGTGAGTGATTGGGTGAAAGGAAGAGCTGCGCCGACTCGTCGGAGGTGGCAGGTAATATCTGAAGTCCTTGGAAAACCGGTCAATGAACTGATGGGCATACAAAAAGAGCCCGCCGGGCAGGGCGGGCTTGGATATGAGTGGCCGGAAGTAGAAGAAGCGTTCAAGAATGCATCTCCGGAAGCCAGGGCGGCGGCTAAAGCGGCGGCGCTGGCAGTGCTGGAGAGCGGGAAGAAGTAAACGGCATTTTGACAGCAAGATAAAATTGATTTGAGGAAGAGTAAGGGAGAACATCAAAATGGCTAAATGTACTCGATGTGGCAGAAAAGGCTTTTTTCTGAAGCTTACGAATGGCTTGTGTGATAACTGCGTATCGACTGTTCGGATGGAGCAGGAGCAGGCCGCGCTGAAGGCTCAGATGGAAGAGATGTCAGCTAAGCTGTCCGATCAGAAAGCCTTATTTGAGCGCATTTCAGCGGACGCCTATGCAGACGGCGTGGCGAAGGCCAAGGCAAAAAATGCAGAGCTTACGACTCAGAATCTCCAGATTGAAGAGAGGATACTTGCTGGAAAGAAAAATCTTGTGGAGCTTTCTGAAAAAGAGGAAAAGAGCCGCAAGAGTGCAGCAAATGCGGAACAGAAGGTGCGCCGTTGCAAAGAACTCATCAAAGCAATCCAGCACGCAAATGAAGCTTTTGGCACGGATGATCAGGAGGTCGGCGACCTTGAAAAGCTTCTGAATGAGGCCGATGGACTGATGAGTCCTACGGTAACGCTTACGCTTCAGTGTCTCGATATGAAAGACCTGCGTAAGCGTTATAAGGAAAACGAGAAAAATATTCAAGCCACCTTTGAAAAATATAAAGACCGCTATACGACCAAAGCTAACATTACGATTTACCGCCTGATGGTCATTGCACTGTCCGCAGAGCTTCAGAATGTGCTGAACAATGTTGGCTTTGGCAAGCTGGATGATGCGCTGAATGATATTAAGACCATTACCAACAAGTACTACGTCATCGCGGCAGATGGCAATCAGAGCATTGCCCCGACAGTTAAGAAATTTATCGGTGAACTGGACTACTATTTCCAAGAGGCCGTGAAAATAGAGTATGAGTATTATGTTCAGAAGGAGCGCGCCAAGGAAGAACAGCGTGCCATTCGTGAGCAGATGCGGCAGGAAGCAGAGGAACGCCGCGAGCTGGAACGCCAGCAGAAGCAGATCGAAAAGGAAGAAAGCAAGTTCCACGACCAGATCAGCCAGTTGTCTCAGCAGATGGCTGATTCTGTGGATGACGAAAAGACAGCACTGTTGAAGGCTCGTATCGAGGAACTGCAAAAGCAACTGGCCGCAGTGGCAGAGCAGAAGGATAAAATCGTTGAGCTGCAAAACGGCAAGGCTGGCAATGTTTATGTTATCAGTAATATCGGTTCGTTCGGTGAGGGCGTGTTCAAAATCGGTATGACCCGCCGTCTGGAGCCGATGGACCGCGTGAATGAGCTGGGCAGCGCCAGTGTGCCGTTCCCGTTCGATGTCCATTCGATGATCTTCTCTGACGATGCTGTAAGCCTCGAAACGAAGCTGCACCACATCCTGAACGACCAGCGTGTGAATAAGGTCAACCTGCGCAAGGAGTTCTTCCGCGTTTCGCTGGATGACCTTGAGAAGCTGGTCGGTGAAATTGCACCCACGGCAGACTTCAAGCGTACCGTTCTGGCCGAACAGTATCGGCAGAGCCTGTCTATCTCCCATGTGGCAGAGAATCCAGATGCAAGCGCAGAGGAGGACGATGAAGAGGACGAAGTGTAATGGGCGGCAAAGGCTGCGGCGCTGGCTGTGTTGGAGAGTGGGAAGAAGTAAAAAGAATGCAAATAGTTGCAGATAAGCGATAATTTTAGCAAATACGTTGACAAATCGGATGAAAGTGCTATACTATAGATGAGGATATTAGTATCCAGCCGGTCATCACGGCAAGAATATGATGAACGTGTATGTTTCACCTCCGCAAGCGACGGGGTGCTGTAAAGCGTAGAATATCGCTTACTTGTAAGACGGGATTTGCTGAGAGGTGATTCCCGTCTTTTTGTTTGTGAGGATGTGAATTTATGAAGCTTGTGACCATTCGCACTGATCTGCTGATACTCTATGAGGAAGACAAAGAGGTACTGAAAAAGACAGGAAGGCCTTATGTGGTTGTGTTGCGGTTAAAGTACAAAGAGCAAAACTATGACTTTGCTGTGCCAATTCGTTCAAACATTCCGACCTCGGCCCCGAAAGAGCAGTATTTTGCGCTACCGCCCCGCCCGACGACACGACCTCATAACCGACATGGATTGCACTACATAAAGATGTTCCCGGTCACGAAGGAGTATCAGGTGCGTTACCGTACAGAGGGTAATGAATTTGCAACGCTGGTGCAGCAGATCGTAGATAAGAATACAAAGCAGATCGTTGATGAGTGCCAACAATATCTTGACCGGTATGCGGCAGGAAGGCGACCGCCGTTCTCGACGGATATTGATTTTCTGATAGCGACCTTGGCTTCACAGAGAGGCTAAAACAGGAAATAAGTTGATGAAAGAGGGAACAGACATGGTTATTCATATTCCGGAACAGCTTACACCACTTAATGCATTGAATTTTGCAAAGTGGCTGAAGGCACATCATCGTGAAAATGAATTTATCTATGATTTTTCGCAGATGCAGCATTGTCCTCCATTTGGAATGCTGATTGTGGCTGATGCGATAAGGTCTAAAAAGGCAGCATATCCTCGGTGTAAACATACTCCTGTGAACTACGATAAGACTCAAGGATGCAACTTTGCGGCGAATTTTGGATTTTTCCAGATGTGCGGGTGGGACATTGGCAGACTGCCGTCATCTGGGGCGTATGGAGCAACATACATTCCCATAAAAAGAATATCTATCAAAGACTTGCAAGATAAGTATTTGGAAAGTACTTTGATTCTTGCGGAAATGGCAGAGAGATATTCTCGTGATTTGGCAATAACACTTACGAGAAATAATAATTCTTCGCTGACGACTACTTTTCAATACTGCTTAAGAGAAATCATCAGGAATTCTTACGAGCATGGTAATACCGATGAGGTTTGGGTGTGTGGAGAGTATTGGCAATCAAGAAATACAGCTCAGATTGCAATAATTGACCGAGGCAGGGGAATATGGAGCAGCCTGAGAGAAAACCGGCATTATAATCCAAGAAATGATGCGGATGCAAACAAACTGGCGTTACAGCCAGGTGTTTCAAGTGCTTTTGGTCTGAAGCAGGATCCATTTGATATATGGGGAAATTCTGGGTTTGGCCTTTTCACATCAAGTTCCATATGCTGCTGTGGAGGCTCATTTTGGCTGTGTAGTGGAAAAGATGCTACGTTAGTCAATTCGGAAGGGCAATCAAATTATGGAATTGACTTTAATGGAACAGCTGTATGTATGAATATCGATACATCAAAAACATCTGAAATTGAGAGGCTTTTACCGGAGATAGTTAGAGCTGGCGAAGAGAAGGCTGCGCAGTATGGGGACAACCGTATTTTAACGGCTTCAAAAGTATCTTCGATTGCATCAATGATGGAAAAAGTAAATCAATAAAGAGAGATTATATCAGCCCAGTACAGCAAGACCCCCGATGCATCAGTTTGCATCGGGGGCCTTGCTATAATCTGGTCAGGATGCCGGTGGGCAGCCATCCTGATTTTCGGACGGCTCCAAAAGGATGCGCATTATGGTGTCCCACAGCTCGGGGTGCTCTTTCAGGCAGGCAAGAAATTCGTCGTCTGTCACAATAACACTTCCTTTTGTTGTAAACTTTAGCTTGATTTTACAACCGTGATGTGCTAAAATCAATACCAGAGAAAGAAATTTCTCAAGATTGTGAAAAACGACAAAATCTCGTTTTCAGGTCTGTGCATTACGGAGATTCCGGCAGGGTAGGTGTCCACAGTGGACACTTTTGCCCTGCTGGGTAGGCTTCTGGAGGCGTAAAGGGTATGAGGGCAGTTAAAAGGAAGGGAAATCGTTCGGACGGATGCTGTCAGTGCAAGCGAAAAATGCCGGATGGCAAGTATAAGGTCTTTTATGGCTCGACCTTCACGGAAGCAGAGAGCAAATACCGTGATACTTTGCAGAGCTGGGAAGAAACGCATAAAAAGAAGCCTCATGCCAGCGCAGTGACCTACAAGGAGGCTGCGGAGGCGTATGAGGCTTATATCACATCGCCCAGCAAACCGGTCAAGCGCGGCACTGTGGCGTCTTACCGTAAGCATCTGAACCCGACGAAAATATTCTTTGGCGATGAGCTGATGGAGGACATCGATGCACAGCGAGTCCGTGACTATTTGGATCATCTGAGCGCAGAAGGAAAAGCCAAAAAGACCGCTCTGAATGCAAGGTCGGTGATAAGCTGCGTGTTTTCCTACTGGTGCAACTATATGCACGGTACAGGAAACCCGGTGAGGACGGCAGCGCTTCCGAAGAAAATGCCAGTAACAGAGCGAAAGGAGCCGACCAGAGAACAACAGGAGCTGATAGAGGCACACCCAGAAGGCTGCGGCTTCTGGGCGGCACTATTTGAATACACGGGTATGCGGATCGGTGAGGCCAACGGCCTGCGGTGGCGGGACATAGATTTTGAAAAGGGGAGGATATACCCTTCACAGGCAATGCCGTGGGAACGCAACCAGCCATACGAAGAAGAGCTGAAAACAGAAAAAGCTTATAGAGCGATTCCGATCCTTGCGAGGCTGCGGCCGCTGCTGGAAAAAGAGGCGGCTCGGCATGACCCAGACGATTATGTGATGTCCGGAACAAAGAAGCCCTTGACCTCGTCGCAGTACGAATGGCGGTGGGCGATGTACTGCCGTCCGCTGGGATTGAGCGTCAAGCAGAAAAAACGAACGAAGAAAAAGGGACATCCGGACGAGTACAGAGTCTATTACAAGTGGAAGGCGCTGGTCACGGCGCACCAGTTCCGGCACCTTTATGCGTCAAATCTTTTCTATGCAGGTGTGCCGGATAAGGTGGCGCAGAAACTGATGGGACACGCCGACATTACGACCACGAGAAGAATCTATCAGCAGCTTCGTGAGGAAGAGGATTTGAAGTACACAGCGCTTCTCGATAAATATTTGGAAGAAAAAGAGCAAAGTAGTGGTTGAGTAGTGATTTCGAAAAAATCAACGTAGAATCGGGCGAGATTGGGGGGTTCAAATCCCCTCCCTCGCACCATGACGAATGTTTTTACAGCATTTAGCTGTTAAAGAGCATTCGTCATTTTTTATTTGCTAAATAGCGACATCACAAGGGGCGTAGTTCACAACTACGCCTTTTCTTGTATTCACCGACACATCGGGTGTCGGCAAAGGAAGTGCGCTTGGAATCTCGATGGTGCCCACGCAGTTGTAGTGAATGCGGAGCCGCTGCTCCCATACACCGTTGACCTTTTCTGCATTGAACACTTCGATTTTTTC
>CEAC01016219.1_pt1 | contig 32404 bp, 25 predicted proteins | sample 557411 | NCBI WGS metagenome assembly CEAC01 (sample SAMEA3182094, study PRJEB8094) | gut metagenome | biome: human; feature: gut; material: Stool; isolation source: human stools | place: Canada | collected 2012-02-21
GTTCTAAAACTAAAAGCACCCTCCAAAAAAGGGTGCTTTTTTAATGCTAAAATTTTTTTCCGTATAAGAGATATAGCGTGTGTGACAGATATAACAGGCGGAATTGAGTGTAAATTTTCCGTAATAAATGCCTTTGCTCGGTCTTGTGACTTTTGTGCGGGCTTAACCCAATAATAACAATAAAATCGGGGCAAAAATCGCTGTGATTATTCCGACAATTACGAGTGCGAGCGTGCTCATAACCACTTGTTTTTCGTGACCTGTTTCGAGACATTTGGACGTGCCTATTACATGGCTTGCCGCGCCTATGGATAGACCGATTGCTATGTCGTTTTTAACTCTTATCAAGTGTAAAATCTTGTGACCTGTTAATGCGCCGAAAATGCCCGTTAATGCTACGATACAGGCGGTTAATTCGGGTACACCGTGTATGTCTTTAGAAATTTCAACCGCAATCGGCGCCGTTACTGACTTCGGAAGCATTGAAGATATGATTGACATCTCTGTATGACAGCATTTTCCGATTAAAAATGTCGAAATCAGCGCAAAGCCCATAGCTACAAAGAAAGCGGTGTATATAATGCGTTTGTTTTTTACTAATATGTTTAAATTTTTGTAGAGCGGATAACCGAGCGAAATTGTCGCGGGAATTAGCAGAAAAGTCAACCACGACGCGGTTTGCTGGTATATTTTGTAATCAATGTCGAAAATCTTCATTATCGCGATGATAGATATACCTGTCAAAACAAGCGGTGGAAGCGTTTTGACGAGTTTTGTGTTTTTGAATTTTTCAAATATTTTGAAAATCACAACAGTCGAAAGGATGCCAAACGGGTTAATCATGGTGCTTTCCTCTCATTCTGTGCAATCGCAGGAGTTTCACGCCATATTCGACGAACAAACCCGTTCCGACGATTGTAAGAGTTGTTGAAACAAGTACAACAAGGCAAATCGCTATTAAATTGTCGACCAAAACGCTTTTGTATAGCACAATTCCGACCATAAAAGGTACAAAAAGAATCGGCATATTCTTCAGCATAAAATCTACGGCAGGCTTTATCCATTCTTCTTTAACGGCGCCGATATAGAGCAGCCAAGCAAAAATCACCAAACCCAAAATCGCGGGCGGCAACTTAATTTGAGTAAGTTTCAAAATCAAGTAACTTACATAATATACCGCAAACAGAATTGCCATTCCAAGCGTGAATTTCAGAGCCTTTTTCAACATAAAATTATTATATCTCCTAAAAGGTGTTTGTTTTAACAAATTTCGTCCAAACTGAAATTCATAAAATAATTTTCAATTGTGTTTTAAAGACAATGCGGTTTTGTTTGCTGATTTTGAACAATTTAATATTTATCTGACTTAATATTTCGTGGGTAATTGAGAATTGATAGAGGGGCTTTATATTGTTTATGAGGGGGGATTTCTATGAACAAACCGATAAGTTTAATGTTAGCAGAAGATCACAAGTTAATGAGGGTCGGACTAAAGACATTATTTGAGGAAGACGGATGTTTTCAGGTTATCGCAGAAGCGTGCGGCGGGAAAGAAGCCGTTGAAAAAGCGTTAATTCACAAGCCTGATGTAATTCTTATGGACATCGGATTTCCTGATATCAGCGGAATTAAAGCCGCTAAGTCGATTTTAGACAAAAACCCGTCGTTGAAAATTATAGTTCTGACATCTCACACGGACGTTTCGGAGGTTACTGCCGCATTGTCTTTGGGAATTTATGCCTATGTGGTAAAAGATATTAACACCGAAATTTTAAAAATGATAATAAAGTCCGTAAACGAAGGCGCTGTGTGGCTTGATCCGCATATTGTTCCTGCGATAAGAAATAAAGGCGGAACAACTTTGCCTATAAAACAGACGGGACGTGCGGCATTTCGTTCTCAGCATGCGAATTTGACCGAACGTGAGTATGAGGTTTTGAAACTTGTGGTGGATGGTAAATCGAATAATGATATAGCAAATCTTTTGAGCATAAGCGAACATACCGCAAAGGCGCATGTTTGCAATATTATTCAAAAACTTGTTGTTGATGACCGAACTCAAGCTGCGGTAAAGGCTTTGAAAGAGGGGATTATATAACTTGTTAGCGGAATAAATTTATGTTACTATCCGAAAGGATATGTATAACTTAAAGTATTATTCTGCATTTGCTTCTAACGAGATTTTCGGTGCAAAAACCGTCAAAAAATTTTATGATTACTTTGGCGGCGACATCGAATCCGCTTGGAATGCCGAAATTTCGGCTTTCTATTCGGTTGAAGGCATAACAATTGCAGGAATGCAAAAACTTCTTAATACGCGAGACTGTATCAATCCTGACGTAGAATTAGAAAAACTGGAGTCGTCGGGATTTTCGCTATTGACTTATGAAGATGACAAATATCCCGAATTATTGAAGCAAATTCCCGATGCTCCTATGTGGCTTTATTACAAGGGAAATATTGACCTTTTGGATATGGAATACAAAATGGCGGTCGTTGGCTCCAGAAAGTGTTCTATCGCAGGCAAAAGCACCCTTGCAAAAATTATCGGCGAGTTTCAAAACTCGAATTTGTGCGTAGTTTCGGGGCTTGCGCTTGGAATTGATGCTGCAGCCCATCAGGCGGCTTTGGATAATAATCTTCCGACCATTGCAGTTCTCGGCTCGGGGTTAAGACGCCCTTATCCCTTGCAAAATAAGAAATTGTTCAATGATATTATTGAAAACGGCGGATTGGTGTTGAGTGAATATCCTTTGGATGCAGAGCCGATTTCGTTTCATTTTCCGATGAGAAATCGTATCGTAAGCGGACTTTCCGAATGTACTCTTGTTGCTGAGGCTGCTTTAAAAAGCGGTGCATTGATTACGGCAAGACTTTGCTTAGAGCAAAACAGAGAACTTTTATGTATTCCAGGGGCGATTTCAAATCCCGCAACGGCAGGTGTCTACAAATTGTTGAAAGAGGGCGCGGGCATTGTAACCTGCGGTCAGGATATTTTGAATAATATGGGCTGGGAACTTTCTAAAAGAGAGGCAAAAACCGAAAATTCGGGTGAATTTACAGAAGAAGAGGAACTTGTTTTGGACACACTTCGTCAAGATTCATTAACAATTGACGAATTAGCCCTTAAATGCGGTTTGCATGTTGATAATTTAATGATAATATTAACACGTCTTGAACTTGAAGATTTGATTATTCAGGCTGAAGGCGACAGATATTGTGCATTATAGCAGGCGATAAAATGGCTACGAAAAAAGATATTAAAGATACAACAGAGAAGAAAAAATCAACCAAAACTTCAAAAACCGCTTCTGCAAAGACGACAAAAGCGGCAAAAGCCGATAAAACAGATAACGGCAAAGCGTTGGTTATAGTCGAATCTCCGGCTAAGACAAAGACCATTAAAAAGATTTTGGGTGATGATTATGTGATTGAAGCGAGTTACGGTCACATCAGAGATTTTCCGCCGAAAGTCTTGGGTTTTGATGTTTCCGACAATTTCAAACCTACTTTCGAGGTTATTCCAGAGAAAAAAGCTGTTGTAAAAAAATTGAACGAACTTGCGCACAAATGCTCAAAAGTTTATCTGGCATCCGATCCTGACCGCGAGGGAGAGGCTATTGCTTGGCACGTAAGACAAGTTCTTGACGTTCCTGATGACAAAGTTTTCAGAATTGAGTTTAACGAAATCACGCCGAAGGCAATTTCTTATGCGGTGGAAAATTTCAGAAGTATTGATTCTCAAAAGGTTAAGGCTCAACAAACAAGACAAATTCTGGACAGACTTGTAGGTTACAAAATCAGTCCTGTTTTATGGGAAAAACTCCGTAACAACAGACTTTCCGCAGGTCGTGTTCAAAGTGTTGCTCTCAGAATGATTTGTGAGCGCGAAAAACTTATCGAAGCATTTGTTCCGGAAGAATACTGGACAATTTCGGCTGATTTTGAAAAGAGCAAAAAGAAATATTCGGCAGAACTTTCAAAAATTAACGGTAAAAAAGCAGAAATTAAATCGGAAGCAGAAAGTACAAAAATCGTAGACGAATTAAACAATCCGTCTTTAGAATTTAAAGTCGATAAAATCACGAAGAAAAATTCAGTCAAAAAGCCGCAACCTCCTTTTATCACTTCGACTTTGCAACGTGAAGCAAGTAATAAATTATCTTACGGCGTTTCAAAAACAATGCAGATTGCGCAAAAATTGTACGAAGGTATTGATATCGGAAACGACGGCCCGACAGGTTTGATTACTTATATGAGAACCGACTCTGTCAGAATTTCGGATGATGCTCGTGATGCTGCAAAAGAATTTATTTTGCGCAACTACGGTGAAAAATATTATCCCGAAAAGCCGAATGTTTATACAAAAGGTAACAGTAAACAGGTTCAAGACGCTCACGAAGCAATCAGACCGACCTATATCGACAAAACTCCAGAAAGCGTTAAAAAGTTTTTGACGAGCGAACAATTCAGACTCTACAAGTTGATTTGGGAAAGATTTGCCGCTTCTCAATGCGCAAATGCTCAGGTTGAAAATACTTCCGTCGATATTGTTGCCGATAAATACACATTCAGAGTTGGCGCGTCAAAACTTAACTTTGACGGCTTTATGAAGGTTTATACCGACACGGAAGATGTTGAAGAATACTCGGAACTTCCTGATTTCAAGCAAGGCGAAGTACAAACTTTGAAAAAAGTTAACCCGAAACAACACTTCACACAGCCGCCTCCGAGATTTAGCGAAGCAACCTTGGTTAAGGCGCTTGAAGAATACGGAATCGGTCGTCCGAGTACGTATGCTCCGATTATTTCAAAAATCCAAACAAAGGGCTATGTAGAAAAAGTCGAAAAGGCATTAAAGCCGACTATTTTGGGAACTACCGTTTCCGACCAGTTGACAAAATATTTCACAAATATTGTGGATTACGATTTTACGGCGGGAATGGAAGCGAAACTCGACGAAATCGCGGAAGATAAACTTGTTTGGTATGAAGTTCTCAAAGAATTTTACGAACCTTTTGTGAAAATCGTTAACGATGCTCGCGAACACATGGGAAAAATCGTAATTGATTCGGGTAAAACTTGCCCCAATTGCGGAAAACCGCTCGTTGTTCGTACAAGCAGATGGGGTACGCAATTCTTGGGTTGTTCAGGATATCCCGAATGCAAGACCATGATGCCTTTGAATGCCGATACTACTCAACCGCAGGAAAAACCTGTTGATGAAAAATGTGAAAAATGCGGCGGCGATATGATTTCAAAAGTCGGTCCCTATGGTCCGTACGTTGAATGTACCGCTTGCAAACACAGAAAAAGCATTCAAAAAACAATCGGTGTAAAATGTCCGAAATGCGACGGCGAAATTGTTGTCAAAAAGTCAAAACGCGGCAGAATTTTCTACGGTTGCAACAAATATCCCAAATGCGACTTTGTTTCTTGGGATGAACCGATTAACGAAAAATGCCCCGAATGCGGCTCTATTTTGGTCAAAAAAGTTACTAAAAAATCAGAAAAACATTTGTGTTCAAACAAAGAATGTTCTTATGTAAAGGAAATTAAAAATGATTAAAACCGCTCTTTTAGGACATCCTCTCGGACATTCGTTGTCCGGAGTTATCCATACGGCAGCGTTCAAATCGGTGAATTTGGACGGAAAGTACGAACTCATTGATGTTGCGCCGAATAAACTCGACGAAACAATAGAACGTCTTAAAAAAGAGGGTTTTGCAGGCTTTAACGTGACGATTCCTCACAAAGTTGAGGTTAAAGGCAGACTTCAATTGTGGGATATGCTCGTTGATTATGCAGGTGCTACGAACTGCGTAAAAATTAAACCCGATGGCGCTATGTACGGTTATAACACGGATATATACGGCTTCACGGAAGCAATTCCCGTTGAAAAAAGAGATAATCTTGTCGGCAAAAAGGCACTCGTTCTCGGAAACGGCGGTGCCGCAAGAGCCGTTGCGGTTGCACTCGTGATGATGAAGGTTGGAAATATTGATTTTCTCGTAAGAAATTTGGAAAAAGCATCTGCCTTGCATGAATTGATGCAAAATAATTTCAAAAATACCAGTTGCCAATTAATTCAAACTGTTGCTGATATTTCTCAATATTCGATAATCGTAAACGCTACTCCTTTGGGAATGTTCGGCGAAAATGTCGGCAAAATGCCTTTGGCTGCATCAATTTTGGAAAAGGCAAACAAAGATACTATCGCTTACGATTTGGTTTATAATCCTTTGGAAACTGCTTTTTTGAAAACTTCTAAAGAACTCGGCTTGTACACAATCGGCGGACTCGATATGTTGGTTTATCAAGCACAAAAAGCCTTCAAAATCTTTACGGGAAAACAACCCGATTTTGAAAAAATGAAAGAAGCAGCGTTAAAATTTCTTTAATATTGTAAACATTTGTAAATATCGTGATTAAATCGCCGTATTTCACTAAATATGGCGATTTTTCGTCCGATATAAAAAGAAGTATTATGTATTTATGGAAGGTGCGATATGGTAGCAATCAATAACAATGTGAATTTGGACGCGTTATACGCTAATAAGAATGTTAGCGCAACCCAAATGGCAAAAATAAAAGAAGCAACGCAAGACGGTGTTATTTCTCAAGCTGAGTTGGCAGAACTCAAAAAAATGGGGGTTGATACCGCACCTTTGACTGCTAACTTTGAAATAGAAAATGCAGGTGAGGCTCAAGCAACTGCAACAGGCAGTGTTTCTGCCGGTGAAATTGCAACTATGATTGCAGATTTAAAAGCGAAATATGATCCCTATTCGGCATCAAATCCGTTGAATGCATTGAAAAAGGCAATGGATGATGGGGTGATTGCACAACTTGGAGAAGCAGGATATTCAAAAATACAAATTTTGCAAGTTGTTGAAAGCGTCTTTCCGTCGGTTGGTATCGGCTTAACAGGAGAAAACGGCAGTTATACATTACCTCGCGGTCATGGAGAATCTCAAGCGATTTATAACGAGTTCCAATCTCAATTATTGGCTGCTGCGGGTACAACTCCAGAAATGCAAGCGTTGCAAACCGAAATCGCTGCATTGAACTTGCAAATTACATCTAATAATACACAAATTCAAACATTAAAAGCATCAATTGAAAAACTTCAAACAGAAGTTGAAAAGGCTATTGAGGAAGCAATCAAAGAAAGTGAAGAGATTGCGGAAGAACAAAAAGCCGACGCTGCAAGAATAGTCAATGAGCAACTTAACGCATATACATCTGCAAACGGTGAGATGACCTATGACGAATTTGAACGCAACGTAACTTCAAAATTGGATGCGCTTTCATCAGACGGCAACTCGAAAATGTCGCAAGTTGTTCGCAACATAATGAATGCCGAAAGCAAAATGTCTACCTTGAAAAATTATGTAACTCAAATGGGTTCGTTAATTCAGGAAAATAACACTTTGTCTGACCAAGTTAAGACAAAAACTGCCGATATGGCAAAACTCAAAGAAGAAATGGTCCAAGGGGAAGATCCAGATTGCCAAAGATGTGACCCGATCGGTTTCACACACGGAAACGCAAGATATGACTTCTTTGTTGATAAAGACGGCGACGGAAAACTCAGTAACGAAAAAGAATTTCTCGGTGCCGAAAACGGCTGGGCAGAAATGGCACAACTCGACAAAGACGGCGACGGTCGCATTACAGGCGACGAAATGGCGGGCTTGAAGATGGTCGTTACTAACGCTGACGGTTCGCAAGTTATTAAAGATGCATCAGAATTGTTTAACGACGATACGGATTCAATCAATCTCGGAAGTTATAAAGAATTAAATCACGAACTTTCAAACGGTAATGCATTGCTCGGTACGTTCGACTTCGCAATCGACGGTGAAGTTTCCAACAAAGGTTACAACACGTTAGATAAGATTGATTGGCTCGATGCTAACTATGACTTCTCTGATAAAGAAAACGGTGTAGGACGTTTTGCTCAAGACCAAAATGCCGTTGAAGCAATAGATATGGGCGAAGAATTTACTAAGTTTGAAGCAAATGTCGAAGAACTTGAAGGCAAACTTGCTCAGGCTTGGGCAAATATCGGTGTTAACCGTGATGATGTTAAAAATCAAATCGGCTTAATGGCTAAACAAGATGCGGCTGTTAAGGGTCAATTGATTGACGAAGACTTCAAGGCTATTCAACGTAAACAGGAAGAACAAGAGCAAGAAAAGGTTGAAGCGGAACAAGCCGAACAAGTTAAGGCGGAAGAAGCTGCAAAAGCCGAAGAAGTTGAAAAGAATAAACAAAAAGAAAAGGAAAATATCCGACAAGTATAATTTGTTAATTTTCAAAAAAATATTAAGCCTCGTAATGACACGAGGCTTATTGTTTGTAAAATTTTGTAAAACTTTTTTCATAAAAAGTATATAATTTCTTCAAGATAGCAATTTTTGTGACGATATATTGTTTATATACATGTATTTTTATTACGAAAGGTGCGAACATGGTAGCAATCAATAATGTAAACATTGAGAATTTGTATGCCAATAAGAATGTTAGTGCAACCCAATTGGCTAAAATTAAAGAGGTAGCACAGGATGGTGTTATTTCTCAGGCAGAGTTAGCAGAACTAAAGAAAATGGGGGTTGATACCGCACCTTTGGCTGCAAACTTTGAAATCGAAGAAGCAGGAGATGCTCAAACAACGGCAACGGGTGGTGTTTCGGCAGGTCAAGTTGCAACAATGATTGCCGAATTGAAAGAAAAATATGCGGCTGAAAAGGGCGGCGGTGACAGTTATTCTGCATCGAACCCTCAATTGATGGCATTGAAGCAAGCAATGGACGACGGTGTCATTGCTCAACTCGGTCAAGCAGGATATTCAAAAGAACAAATTTTGGATGTTATTAAGAGCGTATTCCCGTCGGTTGGTATTGAAGCAACCGCAAACGGCGGATATACATTGCCTTATGGTCACGGAGACGAAGCAAAGGCAATTTATGAAGAATTTAAAACTCAATTGACGGCAGCAGCAGGTACAAGCCCTGAAATGCAAGCATTGCAAACCGAAATTGCTGCATTGAACTTGCAAATAACATCAAATAATACCCAAATTTCGTCTTTGAAAGCATCAATTGAAAAACTTCAAACAGAAGTTGAACAAGCAATTGAAGAAGCAATCAAAGAAAGCGAAGAAATTGCCGAAGAGCAAAAAGCAGAAGCCGCAAGAATTGTTAACGAACAACTTAACGCTTATACATCTGCAAACGGTGAAATGACATACGAAGAGTTTGAAGCAAATGTATCTTCAAAGTTGGATGCACTTTCTTCTGACGGTAATTCAAAAATGTCACAAGTTGTTCGCAACATTATGAATGCCGAAAGCAAAATGGGTACTTTGAAAAATTACGTAACACAAATGGGTACGTTAATTCAAGAAAATAACACTTTGACGGATCAAGTTAAGACAAAAACCGCTGATATGTCAAAACTTAAAGAAGAACTTGCAAACACGGAAGATCCTGATTGCAACAGATGTGACCCGATTGGCTTCACACACGGCAATGCAAGATATGACTTCTTTGTTGATAAAGACGGTGACGGTCAACTCAGTAACGAAAAAGAATTTCTCGGTGCTGAAAACGGTTGGGCTGAAATGGCACAACTCGATAAAGACGGCGACGGACGCATTACAGGCGACGAAATGGCGGGCTTGAAAATGGTCGTTACAAACGCTGACGGTACTCAAGTCGTTAAAGATGCATCAGAATTATTTAACGATGATACAGACTCGATTAACCTCGGCAGTTACAACACTTTAAATCAAGAACTTTCAAACGGCAACGCATTGCTCGGTACGTTCGATTTTGCAATCGACGGTCAAGTTTCCAACAAAGGTTACAACACGTTAGACAAGATTGATTGGCTCGATGCAAATTACGAATTCTCCGATAAAGATAAAGGTATCGGCAGATTTGCACAAGATGAAACAGGTAATGTTCAAGCGTTAGATATGACGGAAGACTTTGCAAACTTTGAAGCAAAAGTTGATGAACTCGAAGGCAAACTCACTCAAGCATGGGCAAATATCGGTATCAACCGTGATGATGTTAAAAATCAAATCGGTTTGATGGCTGAAAATAAAGCAAAAGCCCAAGGTCAATTGATTGACGAAGACTTCAAGGCTATTCAACGTAAGCAAGAAGCTGAAGAAGAAGAAAAACAGGTTGAAGCTGAAAAAGCTGAACAACAAAAAGCCGTTGAGGCTCAAAATACACAAATCGAGCAAGAAGAACTTCAAAAACGTAAAGCAAAAGAACAAGTTCAAAACGCATAAGATTAATGTAAATTTAAAGTCCCGTCAATTGGCGGGACTTTTTTTGACCTTTTTTAATCATTTTAATCAGTTGAAATTTTAAAAATAATGTATTTAAAATACTAGCAATATTTTGCGAGTTCCAACATTCTTGTTGTTCTGCGCTTGATTTCCGAGGGGCTTGCATCTTTGTACAAGGAACGTCCTATTCCGACTGCGCTTGCGCCCGCTTTCAAGTATTGAGGAACATCTTCAATGTTGATATTGCCTGTTGCGATAACGTTCAAGAACGGCATTGCTCTTAGCATATCTTCGATATACATTGCACCGCCCATCGGTTTTGTCGGGTAAATTTTTATAAGCGGCGTTCTTGCTTTCCAAGCCGAATATGCTTCGTTCGGTGTGGTTGCCGTCATAATCAAAGGTTTTTTATTTGACTGGCAAATTCTAACCAAATTCATTTGGAAAATCGGAGAAACGATTACCGATGCCCCTGCGTTCAAGACTGTTTGTGCTTGACGCTGAGTAATAATTCCGCCTGCCATAATCGTTAAATCTTCGGTAGAATTGAGATAGTGAATTACGTCAATGATTTCGGGGTTTTGGATAACGATTTCTATCGTTTTGACACCTGCTTCGCTCAACGCTGTTGCGATTTCGATAACTCTTTCGGGTTCGCCTACACGAATTACCGCGTGTACTTTTTCATCTATAATCTTTTGGATTACGTTCATTGGATTTATCTTCCTTTCTTACCGATGTTAAATTGGAATAACTTTGGCATTAAAAATGAACTTGTTGATTTATTTTCAAAGCCTAAAATCTTTGTTAAATCGTCTCTGAGTTCGGATATATCATCGTACTTTCTTAACGTTCCGTCAAGCGCCATTGAAACGTCGCCTGTTTCTTCCGAAACAACGAGACAAGCGCAGTCTGATGCTTCGCTCATTCCGATTGCGGCTCTGTGTCTTGTGCCGTATTTCCAACTCAATTTAGGATCTTCCGTAAGCGGTAACAACACACCTGCTTGAGTTATTTTATTATCGACAATAATCATTGCGCCGTCGTGCAAAGGTGTATTCGGGTGAAATATCGTCAAAATCAATTGACAGGATATATCTGCGTTGAGTTTTGTTCCGACATCCGAGAACAAAAAGTCATTATCTGATTTTCCGAAAACAATCAAAGCGCCGCAATGTGTTTTGCTGCAATATTTTACCGCTTCTAGAATTTCTTTTACTGCTTTTACGTTTGCATCAGGTCTTTTTGCAGTAAAGAAATTTCTGTTCAAAAAGCCTGTTTGTCCCAAATATCCGAGGAATTTTCTCAATTCGGGTTGGAATACAACAACCAAACTGAAAACAATTATCGCAACAAATGTCTTTAAAAAGGCACCTAAAATGGTTAAGCCCATATTTACGAGAAGTTCGCTCAACCCCCAGACAATAATGAGTACCATCAAGCCTTTTACAAGTTTTTCCGAGTGGGTGCCTCTGATGTATTTTGTATAAACAAAAAGCACAAACACCAAAATAATTGCGATTTCGCAAAGGTCTACAGGTGAAAAACTTATGTGATCCGAAATTATTTGAAAAAATGCTGTTAAAAAATCCATATTATTCGATTATCTCCGGTATACAGTCGTTTTGTACCAATTGTTCTAATGTCTGTCTTTTGACGATTAAATCCGACATTCCGTCTTTTACAATTACGGCAGCGGGTTTGAGAACTCTGTTGTAATTGCTCGACATTGAGTAGCAGTATGCACCTGTGTCGTAGAAGCAAATAAGGTCACCTTCGTACAATTTGGGCAATGTTACGTTGGTTGCCAAGATATCACCGGATTCGCAGAATTTTCCCGCAATTGTGATTTTCTCGGTTTCTTCGTCCTTTTTGTCGGCAACCGTTTCAACAGTATAATCTGCGCCGTAAAGTGCGGGTCTGATGTTATCGGCCATACCGCCGTCAACGGCAACGTATTTTCTGCCGTTAGGAACCTGCTTTGATGAGCCTACCGTATAAACGGTTACACCTGCAGTTCCGACAATGCATCTTCCCGGTTCTATGTACAAATGAGGGTCCTTTACACCATATTCTTCCGCATGTTCCGCAAAAGATTTTTTTACCGTGTCGGCAACTTCGTAAATTGAAATCGGTTTGTCCGCTTCGACATATTTTATGCCTGCACCGCCGCCGATATTGAAAGTTGTGAGTTCCAAGCCGTATGAGTCTTTGATACGCTTTGCCTGCTTCATCATTACTTGTACGGCATCATAATAAACTTGTGTTTCAAAAATTTGTGAACCTAAATGAGCGTGCAAGCCTTGTAAATTCAAGTTTTTGTATTCATCCTTGATGAGGGTAAGAATTTCGTCAAGTTGTGTTAAATCAAATCCGAATTTTGAATCCAAATGACCTGTTTGAATGTATTCGTGGGTATGGCATTCAATTCCCGGAGTTATTCTGAGCAAAATATTTGCGGTTTTGTTTTTCGTTGCGCAAATATTGTTTAACAATTTTGCTTCCGTGAAGTTGTCAACCGAGAAAAGTCCGACGTTTTCATCTACTGCGTAAACAAGTTCGTCGTAAGTTTTGTTATTTCCGTTAAAAACAATGTTTTGAAGGTCAAAGCCTGCTGATTTTGCCGTGTAAATTTCGCCGATTGATACGCAATCAAGACCGAAGCCTTCCTGCTGCATAATTTTGCACATAGCCTTTGTCATAAAGGCTTTTGATGCAAACATCATGTGGATATCCGTTCCTTCAAATGCGTTTTTAAAATCCGACACGATTGTTCTGATTGTTTTTTCGTCATAAACATATAACGGAGAACCGTAAGTGTCGATTAATTGTTCCAAATCACATCCGCCGATTTCAAGATTGCCTTTTTCGTTGCGTTTACAGGTTAACGGTCTGATTGATTGATTTGGTGTCGTATTCATAATATTTCCTTTAAAAACTTACCTTTTAATAATACATTTAAAGTAATAAATTTACAATATTGAAATTGCTCAAAAAATTCATTATAACTGTATTATGAAAAAGTTTATTTCGATTATTGTTTTATGTTTGTTTGCACTTCCGTCGTTTGCAGAAACCGACTGGGATACGCTTTACAACGAGTCAAAACCGTTTGAAACGAAGTTGATGCACAATATTGACCCGTTTCAAGATGAAGATAATCTGAAATATTCATATTCGCCCTACCCGTTATTCAGAACGAGTTGTTATCTTTTTTACCGAAATATGCGAATAGACCCCGGATATTATCAATTAACTCCGCGAAAAATGAAGGGGCAGTATTACGTATTTTTCAAAACTAACGGCAAGGTTAAATTCATCATCCCTGTTGTAAAAAGGGAAGTTGTTGCCGAAATGTTTTACAAAAAATATATGCCTGAGCCAAAATTAACGAAAGGGCAAGCCATTGCTAAAAAGTGGCGCAATTTTTGGTCAAAAGTCTTTAAAGATTCAGGCAAACAACCGCCGCCGCAATCTTTTGTCGAACTTATGAATTTAGAGACATATTACGTCTTGAAACTTTACTACGAAAGCCATTGCTATTACACGGTTTACAAAAAAGTTCCGTATTAATATTTGCCTGTTAAAAGTTTCACGATTTTGTTTTTCAATCTAATCAAAAACGGTTTATTAAAATTGGCAAAGTTTGCTTTAAAGTTGCAGTTTATGAGTCTGCAACACATTTTGCAGGAATGAACTTTTTGTCTGCAAAGTTGCGCTTCTTCGCTGTTCCAAAGTTCTTCGGGAGATTTTTCCAAAATTGAGCCAATCGGAACCATATTGAAGCAAAGTCTGACGTTTCCGTAAGGGTCAACGGCAAAATTTGTCGCGCCGACGTCACATTTTATTGCCTCTACGATGTCTGACGGGTTCGTGAAGAATAATTTGTATGCTTCCAACTGTTCGTAACTGTTCGCGATAGCGTGACCCGCTCTTTTCATTTCTATCAAGTGGTCAATTATCGGAATAGCCTTGTCTGCCATACCCGTTATAGTATTTTTGTAATCTTCGGGAATTTTGTAATTATCCGTATCAAGTCCCGCGCAATCTGCATAAGCGTGGAATGAATTTTTATCTTCTATCAACTGGAACATTATGTGTTTCAAGTGATTTTTTGTTGCATATTCGACCAAATAAACGATTTCATCCAAGTTATCGGGAAGCATAATTGTTGCAAGATTAAGGCTGAGATTGTCGTTTCTTCCTTTTTTGAAGTTCATAATTTTCCAGACAAAGTCGCAAATCTTTTGTGCGCTGCCCTCTCTGCCTCTTGAGTTGTCGTGAATTGACTTATCAACAATTGAATTGAGAGAAACATTTATGCTTTCAAACGGGGTATCAATGATTTTGTCAACGAGATTGTCTACGGAAAACGCATTGCTCATCGACGAAACTTTAAATCCTAAGTCCGTTGCATACTGCGTTAATTCAAAAATATCCTGTCTGATAAAGGGTTCACCGCCCGAAAAACAAATCCAAAATCCGTCGCCGAGCCAATCTCTGAGTTGTCTCAAAACTTCTTTCCATTGCTCTGTAGAGAGTTCCTTTTGCATAACATCAGAAGAAACTTTCCACTTCGAGCAGGTTTTGCATTGCATTTGGCATCTGTCGGTTATATCAAGTGTTAACACTTGCGGTTTTGTAGGATACTTCATCTTAATTCCTTTGTTTGTAACTATGTTACTCTGCACTTTCCTTACTGTCAACGGCAACATTATCGCTTTTGTCCCTAAATGCGCGATAAACTCTGTCAGCCTGTGACGGCGGAAGCAACAGCGCGATTTCTGGCAAGGTTAACTGCGATATTTTCTTCACATCTTTAAAGTTTTTCCGAATTATTTTTTTGCTTTTTTCGGAAAGTCCCTTAATGTTATCCAACACGGATTCAAGCGTCGATTTTTGGCGCAATTTTCTATGGAATGTTATCGCAAATCTGTGCGCCTCATCCCTTATCCTTTGGAAAAAATATAACTGTTCGGAATTTTTCGGAAAAATAACAGGTCTTGACTGATGCGGAACAAAAATTTCTTCCTCTCTTTTTGCCAAAGAAACAAAATTAATATCAGATATTCCCATTTCTTCAACGATTTGCATAACGCTCGAAAGTTGTCCTTTTCCGCCGTCTATGATAATCAAGTCGGGATAGTTCGTTTCATCAAGCCTTGCAAGTCTTCTCGACAAAACCTCTTTCATGGATTGAAAATCATCGGGTTTTCCGACTTCAACGGTTTTGATTTTGAACTTTCTGTATTCGGATTTTGCGGGCAAGCCGTTTATGAAAACAACCATCGAGGCTACTGTGTTTGTGCCTTGAATATGCGAAATATCGTAGCATTCGACCCTGTGAGGAAATCTCGAAAGTTTGAGTTTTTCACAGATATATGCGCCGACTTTATTGTAATCTTCCGAAATTTGCTTCATTCTCGAAAGTTTAATTTTTTCGTAAAAATAGTTTGAATTTTTCTTGGCAAGTTCAATGATATCCTCGTTGCTTTCGGTTATTTCCGTTATGATTTTAACCTTTGAGCCTTTTAATTCCGTCAGCCATTTTTCGATGATTTTTAAATCGGAATTTTCCGTCGGAATTATAACTTCTTTCGGAATATCGTTTGTTCTTGAGTAATATTCGCCTAAAAATGCGTAAGACAAATCTTCTTCGACATTAAATTCATCGCAGGTTAATTCAAAATCCTTTTTGTCCGTAAGTCGTCCGTCTCGTATTTGCAACAGAGAAACCGCGCAAATCCCTCCGCCGTCCGTGATTGAAATTACGTCGCGATTGATGTTTGTATTTTCGTATACGACTCGTTGCTGCTCGATTGTCTTTTTAACGTTGAAAAAAGCGTCTCTATACTTTGCTGCTTTTTCAAATTCGTATCTGTCCGAATAGTATTGCATCTCCTTTTTTAATTCTTCAACGAGAAGCAATCTGTTGCCCGATAAAAACATTTCTACGCTGTTAATGAGTTTTTTATAATCCTCTGAAGAAATCAGTTTTTGGCAGGGTGCAGAACATTTTTTTATGTCGTAATAAATGCAGGGTCGGTTTTTAAATTTAGGTGTTTTGCATTGCTTTAACGGAAATAGTTTTTTCAATAGTTCCAAGGTCGAATACATTGCGCCCGAATCCGTATAAGGTCCGAAATATTTCCCTTTTTCTATATTGATATTGTGTTTTCGGACTATCAAAATTCTCGGATATTCTTCGTTTGTGATTAAAAAATACGGATATTTTTTGTCATCTTTGAGCAAAACATTGTATTTCGGTTTGAATTTTTTAATCAGGTGAGATTCCAAAATGAGTGCTTCGGTTTCGGTGTTTGTGATAATAAATTCGATTTTGACAATCTGCGGAACCATAACGCGAAGTTTCGCGCTGTCATGCTTTTTGTGAAAGTATGAACTAACGCGTTTTTTGAGATTTTTAGCCTTGCCGACATAGATAATCGTACCCGTCTTATCCAAAAATCTGTACGAACCCGGTTTCTCAGGAAGAAGTTTTAATTGTTCCGAAATATCATCCATAGTTGAATTTTAAACCATTTTTAGCCGACTTGCAAATTTCTAATTGTAAAAATAGTTTATCTCCTGCGCAAAAAACGCTCTAACTCTGCATATATCTGATATAATATTGTTCTGAGGTAAACGCTAATGGATTTGCAAGATAATATACTTTTATATGACCAGTATGAAGAAGAAGATGATGATGAACTCGATGAGGAGTTCGAGGAATTAAAACCCGAGGTTCCCGAACATCATACCTATTCTTTCAAAAAGAATAACATCGAAACACTTTTTCAAAACCTGACCGAAAATCCTTCAGGCATGGAAAAGAAAGATTTTCGTTTGACAATAAACACCTTGTACGGCTTATTTGAAGATGAATTTGAAGGCACTTTTCATCAGCCTGTTTCGATTTTGAGAACGACAAATTTTTATCTTTTTGAAGAAAATAAAAAACCGATGGTTTTCGTCTATCCGAAAAATAACTTCGATTTTTGGCTTAAATCAAAAGGTTCTTTGTACAGATTTGTCGTAAAAACAAAAAATATTAACGGTCAGGATGAAGACGGCTATGCAATTCCTCTCGAAGTTATTTGGGAATATTTCTCTTGCTTTGCGGATGTTGAGCATAATGAAGATTTATCCGAATCGTTTGTTGCGTTTAATAACCTCACGCAGTTTGTTCTTAAAGCGGTTCAGAAGTTGTATTTTATCCCGAAAGTCAAAATGTCAGACAAATTATTCTCGGTTAAATACGAACTTTTCTCGTTCACGGACGAACTCACGGCTTCTGTCAAGAAGATTAACGAATTTGATTTTGACAAATTTTCATCAATCAAAAACGCAAAAGATTATTTGATTGACAATTATATCAATTACATTATTTTCAAGTTTATCGGGCTGAAAATCTCTAAATTCAAAGAATACAAGGCAGCGATGTATTTTGTAAAACCGTTGCAGCAAAAAAGATTTATTCGCTCGACCGATTTGGCAACAACTATTTCCGATTGGCTTGATGAAATTTATATCGGTAAGTACGACATCAGTCCTGTTTTGAATATTGCAAAAGTCACGGACGAAGATTTCGTTATGACTGTTACTCTCAAACATAAAGTAGAGGGTGGCGAACCCGAAATCTTGCCTATCGACGTACTTTACGAGGATAAAGAAACCGTATTCGGCAAGCCGACCGAGTTTGTTACTTCAATAGTTGAAAAACAACTCAATTACGCAATTAAGTATTATCCCGAACTCGAAAATCTATTCGATGAAGATAATGATTTGCAATTGAAACTCAACGTCAATGAAGTTTATAAAGTTATGGCAAACACCGCTTATTACCTTAATAAAGCGGGTATTGAACTCGTTCTTCCCGATGATTTCGGAAATATCGTTGTTCCGAGAGCATCTATTAACGCTCGCGTAAAAGCGGGCAGAGAAGCAGAGTTGCAAGAACTCTTGAACTTCGGCGCAAATTCAATGAACTTACACAGTATGTTTGAATTTGACTACAAAATCGCAATTGGCGATGAAAAAATTTCTGTTGAAGAATTTGAAAATCTTGTTAAAAATTCAAAAGGTTTGGTTGCATATAAAAATATGTATATCCTTGTTGAAGAGGCTGAAGCAAAGGCTCTTATCGATAAGGTTAAAAATCCGTCGACGGAAAATCTCACAAGAGCAGAACTTCTTCACGCCGCATTATCGGGTAATATCAAAGATTACGAATTTGACTACGATACAGCGTTTGCAAACATCTTGAAAGACTTGACAAAAATTCAGGAAGTTACCGTTCCCGAAACCCTCAAAGGTTCGCTTCGTCCTTATCAGGAAAAAGGTTTGCGCTGGTTGTATACAAATACTGTCAAAGGTTTCGGTACTTGTATCGCGGATGATATGGGACTTGGTAAAACAATTCAGGTTATCAGTTTGATTTTGAAATTGAAAGAAGAAAACAGAATCAAAGGGCAATCTCTTGTCGTTTGTCCGACAACCCTGCTCGGTAACTGGGTAAAAGAACTTCACGGTTTTGCTCCTAGTTTGAATGTTTCCGTTTACCACGGACCTGACAGAAAACTTGATGAAAAGGCAGATATCATAATCACGACTTTCGCGGTTTTGAGAATTGATATTGAAGATATCAAGAAAAAGTCTTGGGGCTTGTTGGTAATCGACGAAGCACAAAACATTAAGAACCCCGATACATCGCAAACACTTGCGGTTAAGTCGCTTAAAGCGGAATTTAAAATCGCTATGACAGGTACTCCTGTAGAAAACAGACTTACCGAACTTTGGAGTATTTTCGATTTTATCAACAAAGGCTATCTTGGAAGTTTGCGCGAATTCCAAAAGCGTTACGCGGTTCCGATTGAAAAATTCAAACAGACAAACAGAGCCGAAAAACTCAAACTTTCGATTTCTCCGTTTGTATTGAGAAGATTGAAAACCGACAAGTCTGTTATCAGCGACTTGCCTGAAAAAGTCGTTCTCGATGAATATTGTTATTTGTCCAAAACTCAGGCTGCTCTTTATGAAAGCACGCTTAACAGTATTATGGGACAAATTGCGGAAGCACAAGGCATTAACCGTCGCGGTATGATTTTCAAACTCATTACCGCATTGAAACAAATTTGTAACCACCCGTTCCAATACAAAAAATCGGGCGAAATGACAAAAGATGTTTCGGGCAAATGCGACAAGTTTATTTCTGTTTTGGACGGAATTTTGCAAAACAAAGAAAAATCGGTTGTGTTTACTCAATACAAAGAAATGGGTAAAATCCTCGTGCCGATTGTTCAAAACGAACTTTCGACGACACCGTTGTTCTTCCACGGTTCTTTGAACACCGCTCAACGTGAAGCAATGCTCAAGCAGTTCCAAGAGGACGATGAAAGCAAGATTATGATTTTGTCTTTGAAAGCAGGCGGTACAGGTCTTAACCTCACGAATGCAACCAACGTTATTCACTATGACTTGTGGTGGAACCCTGCGGTTGAAGATCAGGCAACTGACCGTACATACCGTATCGGTCAAAAGAACAACGTTATGGTTCACAGACTTATTACGCTCGGTACTTTTGAAGAAAAAATCGACGAAATGATTAAGAAAAAGAAAGAACTTGTGAATATGGCCGTCTTTGAAGGTGAAAAGACTATCACGGATTTGACGGACGAAGAAATTTACAACATCTTTACTTTGTCATAAATATCATTAAAGTTTGGGCTTTTTCTGCCGATAATACCACTATGACTTATGTCATGCGCATGTGTAAGGAAATAATTAGTGGACGGCATCAGAAAATACTCAAAAGAATGGTTCACCCTAAAGGGGATTTCGGAACAGCAGTTGAACGACCTTCAACAACTTTCCGATAAAAAAGCGTCCACGTACGGCAGTAAATCTCTTAACAAGAGCATTTTTGAAGGCTCTCTTGAGGATGTTCAAACCAAATTTGAGGATATGAAATCCAAAATCAGAGGGGTTCCGCCGTCAACTTATTTTCAAGTCAACGCTTACGGTCTTGAAAATATTTTCAATGCCTTAGATGCCGATAATGACGGCAAAGTTACTCAAGACGAGATAAACGATGTTGCCGCTTTAAGCACTAAAATCGGCGAAGATGATGATACAAGTTTTACAACCGACGATTTGGATTTGTTATATCAAAACGCAATGGCTGCAATAGGTTCGTCATTAGAAGAAGATGGCGATATTATGAAATTTACCTATGCTGACGGCAGTAAAACATCTTTAGTTCAAGATAAAGACGGAAACATAATAAAGTCGTCCACAACAACCGTTAATGATGACGGCTCAAAAACCGTATTGGATTATGACCATAAAACAAAAGATAATATCGTCACAAATTACGATGCAAATGGAAGATTAACTTCCGTAAAAGAAGATTACGAAGGTGTTTTAAAAGATAAAACAACAACTTACACATACAATGAAGACGGTTCAAAGACAAAAATCGTTGATACAATCGGAAAAACCGTAACGACGGAATACGGCAATGACGGCAAATTCGTTACTAAAAAGACAGACGTAAAATACAACAGCGACGGAAAAATCGGTAACACTTCTCAAGAAGATATTAACGACTGCTGGGTTTTGGCAGGTGTAACTTCGTTGAGTTATTCGGAAAAAGGACAAGAAATTTTAAGCAAAGCCGTTACTCACAACGACGACGGCAGCGTTACCGTTAAACTTGTCGGTGGCGGCAAAGAATACAGATTTTCGGCAGAAGAAATCGCCTTAAATCAGTATGAAGACGGTGAAAAGAAATATTCATCGGGCGATACCGATATGAACATTTTGGAAATGGCATTTGCAAGATACAGAAAGGAAAATGTCCAAAACAAAGAAGCGTCGATTTATCCCTTTGACAGAGCGCATAATAAGTCAATCGGCACGACCGAAACAGACCCGCTTAATAACGGTATGACTGATGAAGCGGTATATCTGCTCACGGGCACAAAGGCTGAATATTGGCTCGATCCTCGCATTGTTAATCTTGATAAAAAGGGTAATAACCTTTTGTCAAAATTCCAAAACAATCCTGAAAATTACGCTGCCGTATGCAGTTTCAAGGCCGATGATGAGTCGATTACTGACGGTACAATCGTTGACAAACACGTCTATACAATAAAATCTGTTGATGATGACAATGTTTATGTCGTAAATCCTTGGGATACAAGTAAAACAATTACTTATCCGAGAGAACAGTTTATGAAAAACGTCAATGATATTTCGATGACTGACTTGGTTGAGGCAACTACCGCCGAAAAATTGGATTCCGAAAAATTCGGTTCAAAAGTTCAAGAAAAAATTTCTCACGGACTAGGTAAACTTGATTACTACGCAAGACCTGTCGTTTCCGACGGCATTGACAAGGCAAAAGAAGTTTACGCAGACGGAAAAGAGTTTGTCGAAGATAAAGTCGACAAAGCCAAAAACCTTTGGGGTAAAGTTAAAAACTTTTTTGACTAAAAAAATAGAAAATAAAAAGGACTGATTATTGTCAGCCCTTTTTATTGAAGATAAGTTGTTAAACCAATTCCGCGTACAGGCACCATGTTTGGGCTTTTGTGATTTTTACGTTCACAAATTCGCCCGTCAGGTCTTTGTCTGACTCAAAATGCACGAGTTTATTGGTTCTGGTTCTCGCATTCATCATCTTTTTGCCTTTTTTGGTCTTTTGGCATTCACAGAGAACCTCGTATGTTTTGCCGACAAGTTTTTGGTTCGACTTTAATGTCATTTTGCAATTTGTTTCGTGAAGTCTTTGAAATCTTTCTTCCTTGATTTCATCAGGAATGAATATATCCGTCATCCTGCCCGCTTTGGTGAACGGACGAGGAGAATATATCGCCGTGTTGGAATAGTCGATTTCCAGCTCTTCAATCGCGCTCAAAGTGTCTTGAAATTCTTCTTCCGTTTCTCCGGGGAAGCCCGCAATAAAATCGCTTGTAATTTCAACTTCGTCGAATTTATTTCTGATTTTTTTGAAAATTTCAAAATACTGCTCGCGGTTATATCTTCTGTTCATTTCTTTTAGCACGCGAGAGTTTCCTGATTGCATAGGAATATGGAAAAATTCGCAAACCTTATCGCATTCTGCTACCGCGTTAATCAAATCATCCGTGATGTCCGTAGGATAAGAGGTTACGAATCTTATTCTGAATTTACCTTCGATTTTGTTCAATTCGCGAAGCAAATTAGCAAGTGTAATATCGGGATTTTTAAGGTCTTTGCCGTAACTGTCAACATTTTGTCCCAAAAGAGTGATTTCTTTTTTGCCGCTTTCAATGGCTTTTTTGGCTTCATTTATGATTAATTGCGGCATACGGCTTCTTTCTCGTCCGCGGGTAAAAGGAACTACGCAGTATGTGCAAAAGTTGTTGCAGCCCTCGATAATCGGAATCCACGCGCCAACTGTGTTTTGCCTGTTTATTGAAAGTTCTTCGGGTTCAGGATAAGGAATATTTGTGATTTCACAAACCTTTTCACCGTTTTCAACACGCTTTACAAATTCGGGGAATTTGAATATATTGTGTGTTCCGAAAATTAAGTCAAGATAAGGCATTCTCTTAAAGAGTTTGTCTTTGTCAATTTCTGCTGCACAACCGCAAATACCTATTTTGATATGAGGTTTGGATTTTTTTCTTTTGCCCCAAACACCGAGTTGGCTATATGCTTTATCGACCGAAGTTTGTCTGATAGCGCAGGTCGATACAATTAAAAAATCTGCCTCTTTCTGCTCGGTCGTTTTGTCGTAACCGAGTTCCATAAACATTCCTTCAAGTCTTTCCGTGTCAGATTTGTTCATCTGACAACCCATGGTTTCAATATAAAATTTCTTATTCATATTCTAATTGTACCGTAAACAACCGAAGTGTGTTATACTTTATTCCAAATAGGAGATTTTATATGACAAATTTTGTTGAAGCAAGCCATATTTTGGTAAAAACAGAAGAAGAAGCCAAAAATATTAAAAATGAAATTGAATCAGGAAAGATTGATTTTGCTCACGCAGCGGGAAAATACTCTCTTTGCCCGTCAGGCGGTGATGGCGGCTCACTCGGAAGTTTCGGCAAAGGTATGATGGTTAAAGAATTTGAAGACGCTGCATTTTCTGCAGAATTAAACAAAGTTACCGACCCTGTCAAAACTCAGTTCGGTTGGCACTTAATTGTAGTTACTAACAAATACTAAGCGTGAAATAATGAAAAACAGAGTTAAAGAACTTAGAAATTTTATTAAATCTAAAAATGCGGATGCAATTTTGATAAATTCCGCTGACGATTTTTTGTCGGAATATAACATTTTGCCCCTAAATTCCAGATATAAAGTTACGGGATTTTCGGGTTCAATGGGTGATTGCATAGTAACTTCCGATAACGTTTATCAAATCGCGGACGGAAGATACCACGAACAGGCTGACAAGGAAGTCGACCACAATGTTGTTACTGTCTTAAAAATGCAGCAGGGAAGTTCGCCGATTGAGGAAATTTTGAACGTTCTTGATAAAAACTCTACTTTGATTTTGACCGCAAACAAAGTACCTATGCAGTTTTGTCAAACTTTGGAAAAGAAAGCAGCAAAGAAAAAAATCAAGATTTCGTATATCTTAAATGACCCGATTGAGGACTTGGCTCAAAACAAATATACGAACGTCAAAGTTGTTGAAATTCCAAAGTCAATAACGAAATATTCCGCTGAGGAAAAATTCAAAAAGTTGAAATTGAAAGACAATGAAGTGCTTTTGATTACAAACCCCGTGGATTTTGCTTATTTTACAAACTTGAGAAATTTCGATTTTCCTTATTCTGCGGCACCCAGAGCAAAAGCGATAGTTACAAATAACGAGTTTGAAATCTTTACTGATTCAAAAATTCCGCTTAAATTTGACGGTTTAAAAATTCACAAGCTTTCGACTTTTAGAAAACATTTGGCAAATATTCGCGAAAAATCAATATTGGTCGATAAAGGCGCACTTTCTCAGGCTGATTTTATGCAAATTCATTCGTCAAACAAGCTGAAGTCATCGAAAATATTTGAGTTAAAATCCCAAAAATATAATACGGAAATTGTTCATTTGAAATCTGCTTTTGCAAGAACTGACAAAGTTTTGAAGAAAATGGACGATTTGATTAACTCAAATAAGCAATTATCGGAATATGATTTGTATTGTGCAATTATCAAATATTTTGAAGATGAGGGTGCAGTTTCACAAAGTTTCAAGCCGATTATTGCATCGGGTACAAACTCCTCTATTATTCATTACAGCGTTGCATCCGATAAAAAAATGATAAAAGACGGCGATATGATTATGATTGACTGCGGTGGCTATTTTGAAGGCGGTATCGCAACAGACATAACCAGAACTTTTGTTAAAGGAAATCCGAATGATGAGTGCAAACGTATTTATACAAAGGTTTTAAAGGCATTCATTTCGACTTATACAAAAAAATATTCTCCTGATACAACTTGGCAGGATATTGATTTGAATACCCGCAAAAACCTTACGGATGAAGAAAAAAACGGCTATTTGTTTAATCATTCGACAGGTCACGGAATTGGTATTTCCGTTCACGAATTTCCGCCGAGATGCTCGTTTCAAGACGCTTTTGCAAAGCCGTTCAAGAAAAATTATGTCTTTTCAATCGAACCGGGGTTGTATAAAGCAGGCACGGCAGGTGTAAGACTTGAAAATGCGGTTTATGTAAAATCGGTAAAGCCGAATTTTGAGATTGAGGTACTTTCGCACTATCCGTTTGAAGAACGCCTTATCGACAGGTCTTTGTTGACAAAATCAGAACAGAAATTTTTAGATGAATGGCAAGATTATGGCAAAAAAAATAACCTCTGTAACTAATCCGACAATCGTTGAATTTTCAAAACTTTCGACACCGAAAGTCCGCTTCTTGACAGGGCTTTTCTCTGTTGAGGGCGAAAAATCTTTAGAAGATATTTTAAATTCTTACGTTGAGATAAAAAATATTTTCGTCACCGAAGATTATGACAAAATTGACGAATTGCCCGATGATAAGGTCGTCATCGTATCCGAGCCGGTTATGAAGAAACTGGCATCATCAGACACTCCGCCAAAGGTTTTGACGGTTGCTTTTCAGCAAAATCTCGATATGTTCGATTTGAAAGACACGAACAGGCTTTTGTTATTGGATGGGGTTTCCGACCCCGGAAATTTGGGTACAATCATTAGAACTGCCGTGGCATTCGGCTATGAAGGTGTTTTGTTTGCGAACAACTGCTGCGACCCGTATAATCCGAAGGTTATTCGCTCTGCGACGGGTAATTTTTTCAAAATTCCGTTTGCTACAGTTGCAAATTCTTTTGTCTTAAAAGAATTTAGAGATTATCAGTTTGTTATGACGGATTTACACGCAGGAAGCGCACATCAGCCCGAAGAAGTTCCTCTTGAGGACAAATTCATTTTGGTTTTGGGAAGTGAAGCACACGGAATTTCGCAGGATATATTGAACATTCCTCATGAAAACGTTCAAATATACACAACAGATGTCGAATCGCTAAACGTTGCAACTGCAGGCGCCATCATAATGTATGAGTTTTCAAAAAGATACTAGAACTTTTTGAGATTTGCAAGTGCGCTATCAAAAGATTTTTGACCGAATTTTCCAAAGTCGGCAATGTACAAAGTCGTTCCTGCAACGGTTTTTACGTCTGTAATATAGCCAATTCCAAATTGGGAATGGAACACTCTGTCGCCTGATTTAAAGGTTTGAGCAGGTGCATCATTGTGAACTTCCCTGTGTTCGGTTTGCTTTTGCGCTGCTGCGGCTCTTGCCTCTTCGATTTTCCTTTTAATCGGGTTATCTTTTAAAATTTCTTTGATTTTTGCATCGTTTTCGGCTTTTCGCTCTTCAGCAGAACGAGCGTGTTTTGATATAAATGCTCGTTTTTGAGGTGCGACAAAATTCTTTCCGAAGCCTGTTGAGGATGAAGATGTCGAATCGTTATACTTTGGTGCAACAAAGCCTTTACCGAAACTTGTGCCGTTATACGTACTGTGGGATTGAATTGCTTTTGCCGCACGATTGAAAGAAGATGATGATTTCGGTTTGTAATCGTCTTCGTAATCGTCGTAGCGACTGAATTTGCCACGATTATCGTTGTATCTGTTCGGTTTTGGACGTTCGTCTTCGAGACGGTTTGTGAGGTTGAACGGAATTTCGTTTATAAAACGGCTAGGTTCGTAGTAGTTGTAATTACCCCACATTTTTCTGCGTTCCGCATGGGTTAAGAAAAGTCGTTTTCTCGCGCGGGTAACTCCGACATACATCAGACGTCGTTCTTCTTCCATTTCTGATTCGTCAGCATGCCCGCCGTTACCGCCTGTTGCGCGGCTATGGGGAAATATTCCTTCATCAAGTCCTGCTAAAAATACGACGTCAAATTCAAGCCCTTTTGCGCTGTGAAGCGTCATCAAAGTAAGCGCATTGTCCTCTTCCTCGTAACTGTCGATATCCGAGACCAAAGCAACTTGGCTCAAAAATTCGCCTAAAATATTATCTGCGCCGTCTTCCGTCGGCTCAAATTCTTGCGCAACGTTGATAAATTCCTGTAAGTTGTCGGTTCTTGATTCCGCCGTAACCTCGTCATCAACTTCTTTTCGCCAGTTTACATAATTAATCTCGTCAATTAAATGTGTAATAAAATCAGGCAGCGCCATTTTTGCTTGTTCATCTTTCAATTTGAGAATTAATTCCCAAAAAGATTTGAGTTTCGACTTTGTACCTGCCGAAAAATCATCATATTCGTCAATTTCCGTCAAAATTTCCGAAACGGGAATATCCATTTTGGCAGATATTTCCATAAGTTTTTTGACGGTTGTATCGCCGAGTGAGCGCTTGGGTTTGTTGACAATTCTCGCTAAACTTTGAGAGTCGGACGGATTTGAAATGAGTTTTAAATAAGCGACAATATCTTTAATTTCTTCTCTGTCGTAGAACTTTTGACCGCCAACGACCTTATAAGGAATTGAACGTGCCATGCAGGCTTCTTCAAGTTTTCTTGACTGCGAGTTTGTTCTGTACAAAACAGCACATTCGGAGAGTTTGTATTTTGATTTTAATTCGCGAACGTTTCGCATTATGTAATCTGCCTCGTCGTCCTCGTCACCTGCTTCGTATACCTCAATAAGTTCGCCTGTTCCGAGATTAGAATACAAATTTTTCTCAGTACGGTTGATGTTGTTTTTGATAACCGCATTTGCCGCCTGCAAAATCATTCCTGTTGAGCGATAATTTTGCTCTAATTTAATCATTTGTGCATCGGGGAAGTTTATTTGCATATTCAACAAAATTCTGTAATCGGCCCCGCGCCAACTGTAAATGGACTGGTCGATATCACCTACCGTGCAAAGGCTTCTGCCTATTGATTTATAAAGCGGATCGTCGTTTGTGTAAATCGACTTAATGAAATTGTACTGAGCAAGGTTTGTATCTTGGAACTCGTCGACCAAAATGTGCTTAAATCTCTTGAAATATTTTTCTCTGACTTCCTTGTTATTTTTGAGAAGTTCGCAAGCAATCAGGAGCATATCGTCAAAATCCAAAGCGTTGTTAAGGGCGAGTTGATTTTGATATTCAAGATAAATTCTTGAATATTGTTCATCCCTGTAAGTCCTTGCGTGAGTAGCGTAATCGTACGCGGTAATCATGCGGTTTTTTGCATCCGAGATGACCTGACGGATTTGTTTTACGGGGTAAACTTTTTCGTCCATATTGAGTTTTTTGAGCACGTTTTTGATTATCGTATTCATATCCGTGTCATCATAGATAACAAAGTTTTTTTCGTATTTTTTACCGTCTTTGGAAACGTATTTGTCTAAATCACTTCTTAAAATTCTTGCTGCAATTCCGTGAAAAGTGCCTACCCACATGCGTTTGACACATTCTTCGCCAAGCCATTTTGCAAGTCTGTCTTTCATTTCTCTTGCGGCCTTGTTGGTAAATGTTACCGCTAAAATCTCATAAGCAGATACGCCCGATTGTACAAGGTTTGCTATTCTTGACGTTAAGACTTTCGTCTTTCCGCAACCTGCGCCAGCCAAGATAATCAAAGTGCCTTCGTTGTGCAAAACCGCTTCTTTTTGTTCTTTATTTAATCCCTCGAGTAAATTTACCATGCCGTTTCCTAACAATTATCTTGTACAATGATAATCCAATAGTAAGTCGTTCGCAATTTTTGCGAAATATTTGTTATAATTTCTATATGAATATCTCTTTCGGCAAATTTTGTATAGTGTCAGCAGTTTTGCTCGCGGTTCAAGCCCTTTCTTTTGCGGAGGTTCAAGACCCTTATGCCACGACAAAAGGAAACTTCAGAAATTATCAAAACGGTCGGTCGGCAAGTTATGATGCAAGAGGTGTCAAGAAAGACACGGTAAACAAAGTTTACAACGGCAGCGTGGATGCTTTTGACAAATACGGCAGAAAAATCGGTATGTATAAAATTCTGCCCGACGGGCAAATTGACATAGTCGATAACAACGGAAACGTAACATACAGTTACAAAGTTCGCCGCGGTTCCAAAACATTTATGTATGACAAAAACGGCAATGTTTCGGGCAGTTATGAATTCAGAAAAGACGGAACTTATAAATTCTATGACATAAATGAGAAGTATACGGGCTATTTTCGAGAAGAATTACATTAATGTATCGTGTAGATATATTATGATAATCTTTTAAAAATCTTTAAGTCCCGATTAGCCTAAAATAAGTGCTAAAGCGCCACTAAATAACTTATATACAATGGGGCTTTTACAAATTTAAGGAATTGTGTTAATATAATTCCATTCGATAGGTAATTAATGGATTAAATATGGCAGAAGATAATACACCGAAACAAAATTCGATTATGGTTCCCGTTGACGACCTTGATACAGTCAGCGAAAAAGATGCAAATACAATTGATGAGTTAGCAATGGAATTGGCTGCAATTCACCAGTCAGCAAAGAAAGTCGCTATCATTGGAAGCCGAAACCTTCCGATTACTCACCAACAGTTAATCGAAATTTTGGCTTATGCCCTTGTTAAACAAGGAAACACGGTCATTACATCGGGTGGTTCAAGCGGTACCAACGCTGCGGCAATCAGAGGCGCTATGTCTGCGGATCCAGCTAAATTGAGAGTTATCCTTCCTCAAACAATCGGTCAACAACCCTCTGACGTTCAAGACCAATTAATCGGCGTTCACAACATTATCGAACACCCCGACAGAGCAATGATGACTTTGGCTGATGCCAGCCGTATTTGTAACAGAGAAATTATTGACGAATGTCAACAATTGATTTGCTTCTTGTCGCATACGTCAACAACGTTGCATAACGCAACTCAGTATGCGGAAGATATGCACAAAGTTGTTACTTCGTTCTATCTTGACTAATTGTCAAAATAAAATATCTTTATTGAGCCTGCTTTACGGCAGGTTCTTTTTTGTTTGAAACCATATTTATATGCTTGGCTACGGCTTCGCCCATAGAAAAGCAGTTGAGTTGTGTTCTTACTGCCGCTTGAGCTTTGAATTCGGCGCTCAAACATCTGCCAACCGCATACAAATTCTCGTAATCCTTTGACATCAGAGATTCTAACGGTAAATACCACGTGTGTTTCGTAAATTCCATACCGCCGTCATCTTTTTTGTCCGAATGTACATCAATCGGATAATTTGACGCAAGTGCAATATTCTCAGGCTTTTTCGCGGATTTAATATCTTCAACCGAAAAGATATGCTTTCCGCAAATTCTGAAACTTTCTCTTATTCCCAACATGTCTGCTATGTTAGAAACATAAGCGTTTTCAAAACCTTTAAGATATTTTTTGCAAAATTCGGCAATTCTGTTAATCCTTGCCCTGCCCTCAATTATAAGTTCTGACCGGTTCAAAAAGCCTTTATCTTGTGCGTTTTCGGGTGGTAATAGTCTCGGACAGTTAAAAGATACTGCCCCGTCAGCATAAGGGATGCTGAATATCTGAAAATAGGCAGTATCAGCGGGTTTTAGTACGTTATCTTTGCATGCTGCCTCAAAATACGGCGATAATGCCCAATTTCTACCTTTATCCCATGTATATGCAGTTGAAAAATGTGTCTGTCCGTCAATCTGACAAACAGTTGTGACATCTCTGTCTTTGTCAATTTCTTGTATCCAGTTTCCAAATTTTTTGCAATCAACATTCGCCATGACAAATCTCAAAGATTGAGATTGTTTTTCTCCGAAATTTTTTAAAATTTCACAATTCAAATCTCGAAAAATTTTTGCATTTCCTGTTCCGTCTACAAGAAAAGTCGTTTCGATATATTGTGATAACGTACCTATGAGTTCAGAGTGTAACTCAAATGAAAAATGAGTATTTTTATGTGATATATTAGTGATTTCCGAGAGAAATGCGACATCGCAGTTTACTGATTTAAGTAAATCATCGAAAACAGACTTTAAAAGTTCTGTGTTAAACCAGCCGTTATTGCCGTCAGAGTATGTTATACAAGCCTTTTTGTCCTTTGCGGTTTTAACTAATGCATTATAAAAATCGACATTGATTCCTTCGTGGTTGAGTTTCATAACAGGCATAACAAGCCCTGAGGTGATAAGTCCGCCGCAATGGAGATTTTTTTCGACAAGCAGCGTTTTGAGACCGTATTTTGCGGCATTCCACGCGCAAGAAATTCCGCCTGCACCTGCACCGACTACTACTACGTCATATTTAATGCTCATTTTGAAACTTCCTTTTATACTCCGTGGCACTCATTATATCACAATTTTTCAAGGCATTTTCTCTGTTTATAAGAATTTCATGAGAAGTCAAAGAAAAATTCTCGTCGTGATACGGCATTCCTGCCTTTGTTTTCATAAGTCCCAAATCATATTGAGATAAATCGTGCTTGATGTTATTTTTATCCATCGAAGCGATTGTTCCGAATTGCGCATCGTCCAAAATAATTTTGCCGACGAAAAATCCTAAATCCGAAAAAGTTTTTCTGACCGGTGTCGAATTTGAGTAGGTTGATAAAATCGAACACAGATTCATTTTTGATTTTATCTCGGATAAAAATTCGTATGTCCATAACAAAGGTTGTTTATGTGGGGTAAATGCATCTAAAAATACAAAATCATACTTGGATTTTGTCTCGGAAATTTTTACTCTCGCATCCCCGAAAAAGATATCAAAACTAATATCCGCTATTTGCAGGCTCGTGGATGCCTTTATCATGCTAGTTGATACATTTTGATAATATATATTATGTAAAACGGCATATAACTCATCCAAGGGGTTGTATTTGTACCCACCTGAAATGATATTTTTAAATAAAAGGCACATATCAGGGGCAAAATATTGCTCTGCTATTTCGGAATTGTCTCTTAAAAATTGTTCTATATACGAGGTAAATTCCTCGTCGTATTTTGATAAAAAATATGAGAGTAAAAATATATTAATCTCTGGAGATTTTAATCCGTCATTTACAAACGGAGAGAGAAACGCAACCTCTTTGAATAATTCAAAGGCTTCTATTTTGATTTTAGATTTGGTTTTTTGTGCGGTGTATATTGCTGTCTTTGTGTTGTATCCGATTCCGAAACAAATATCTGCGACAGATGCAAACCCGTTGTTTTGGCAAAAGTTTTCAAAGTCAGTCGCTATGATAAACTTGTCAAAACTCTCTTTCAGCGCACCTGTTACCGAGTGGTAAATGTCTTTTGTCGCTTCGTCATACAACCCGACAGATCCGTCTGCCGTCATTGAAAAATCAATCTTATCCATATTATAATTCTACCTCTTATATTTTTATTGGCGAATTTTTTATAAAAGTTATACAAACATTTTTAGATAATAAAATCACTATTCACGTAAAATATTTTTAAATTTTATATTCATTATAAAAAATTTCTCACCCATTTCTTTTGTAGCGTTATCATAACGTATCTAATCGACTTATTATTTTTCTTTAGTGTACTTTATTACATTATATCGAAACGCTATAATGTGATAATTGTTTTGCGTATGCCGTGTCGATATAATATGATAACGTCGTTGAGAAATTAAGC
>CEAC01032537.1_pt1 | contig 31880 bp, 18 predicted proteins | sample 557411 | NCBI WGS metagenome assembly CEAC01 (sample SAMEA3182094, study PRJEB8094) | gut metagenome | biome: human; feature: gut; material: Stool; isolation source: human stools | place: Canada | collected 2012-02-21
GGCTCCTTAGCTCAACTGAATAGAGCATCTGACTACGGATCAGAAGGTTACAGGTTTGAATCCTGTAGGAGTCACAAATCACGATTATTGCCTATTTTAATACCACGGCTCCTTAGCTCAACTGAATAGAGCATCTGACTACGGATCAGAAGGTTACAGGTTTGAATCCTGTAGGAGTCACACAAGCGGTTACCCTTTTGGAAGGGTGACCGTTTTTTTGTCCCGACATCGTCTGCAACCCCGCGAACATTCCTCCGGCCGCCGCGTTAATAAATATAAAGGGATGGCTATATTCTCCCCGCGTAATAAAAACTCATATTTTTCATCTTGTAAAAAACGCACGTACTATGAAAAAATTCTACCTGCTGTTCGCTTTTGTCATAATGGCGGTCATGGATATCGCGGCACAAGCCGATTTCGATTACTACATCGACTTCAATCAGTCCAACGAGAAAATATACTTCAAGTATGTCGACGGAAAGTATGTCGCGAATGTCGAAAAAATCGGCAGCGACTTCAAAATATACAGTTCGGAATACAATCCCGGCTCATCCGGACAGGACAAATACATCTTCGGGGCTGCCGACGGACAGGGTGGCATAACACCCGATTCCGAAAAGAAACTAAGCAATCCCGGCTCAAATCTCAGTATCGAGGGGGGAGGCATCATCTATGGCGCCACTTTCATTTTTGACCCCGTAGCTATGACATTGAAAATCGAAGGCGGTTCGACCATTCCTACCAAGCCGGGACTCGAACTTGACATAATATCCACCCTCGGCACTTCCCCCGAAACGGGCGAACTGGCTATTTCGCTCGAATATTTCGGGCCTGCCACGGTCCCGGCCCCGTCGGAATATTATGTTACCGCCTATTACACCGACAACCATGGTGACAACGCCCGTCAGGAGCTCACACTCACCATAAACGACATCTACCCCTCTTTCTTCCGCTCCAGCCCTATGCGCGGCACCTTCTATTTCACCGATCTCAAGCCCGGCACGCTCAACTATATAGCCCTCAAAGCCGAGGCCGTGACCGGCACACAGCAGCTTACCGCCACCGGCATAGCGCCTATAACCACTCCGGTCATGCCCATACTCATAGGCCAGATACAAGGACACCAGTGGCAGCCCGACTACGGCATAAACGGCATACAGTTCGACGAGATACCCGACGGCAAGACCTATTACTACGAGGTAAATCTCGCAGGCAACGGTGAGTTCAGTTTCGTCACGAAACTCGGCACCTCCTCAACCGACTGGGCCACCGTCGACCAGAATATACGCTATGCGCCCCCTACCTCACGCGTAGCCGCCCCTGAAAAAACATGGATGCCCTACTCGACATTCGCCTCCGGAGGCACCTCCAACGCATGGTACCCCGAAAACTTCACTCCCGGCGCATATATCGTGGAATTCGACTACACGACTCAGTCAATAGCCGTTGTCAAAGGCAACGTACCGACAGGCGTAGCCGACGTAGCAATCGACGCTGCACCCCGCGCCGTCAACGTCTACACCATCTCGGGCACTTTGCTGCGCCACGATGTTTCACCCGCCGAAGCCGTCGCCGGCCTCCCGTCGGGAATCTACATAGTAGGCGACAAAAAAATCGCTGTTCGCTGACAGGCAAGATGGTGATGCAATCTCCATAAAGTAGGGACGCACGGTCTGTGCGTCCGTAAAGTACACATTGAATATCAGCGTATTATCGAACGCACAGACCGTGCATCCCTACTTAGTTGACCGGAATTTAGCCGTTTTGTATCACCCTCCTATTTTAGCTATAAATTATATTAAAAAAATTGATTATTTCTCATCGGTTACCTAACTTTGCGTCATATTTAATTAAAAATACCCTATTATGACAGCAAATCGTAAATACCGTTTCGAGACAATACAGCTCCATGCCGGACAGGAAACCCCCGATCCCGCCACCGACGCGCGCGCAGTACCTATATATCAGACTACCTCCTACGTATTCCAGAACTCGCAGAACGCCGCCGACCGTTTCGCGCTCAAAGAGCCGGGCAACATCTACGGCCGTCTGACCAACCCGACCGAGGACGTGTTTGAACGCCGCGTGGCTGCCCTCGAAGGCGGTGTGGCTGCCCTTGCCGTAGCATCGGGCGCAGCCGCCGTAACCTACGCGCTGCAGAATATCCTTCTGCCCGGCACGCATATCGTGGCAGCCGACAATCTTTACGGCGGCTCCTTCAACCTCATCACCCATACCCTCCACGCCCGGGGCGTAAGGAACACTATCGTCAATTTCCGCGACCTGGAGGCTCTTGAGGCTGCAATCACCCCCGACACCCGCTGCCTCTACGCCGAGACTTTCGGCAACCCCAACTCCGAGGTGCTCGACATCGACGCCGTAGCCGAAGTAGCCCACCGCCACAACATTCCGCTGATTATCGACAATACGTTCGGCACCCCCTATCTCATGCGTCCTATCGAGCACGGCGCCGACATCGTAGTGCACTCCGCCACCAAATTCATTGGCGGACACGGCTCAAGCCTCGGCGGCGTGATTGTCGACTCGGGCAATTTCGACTGGAAGGCCAACGCCGACAAATTCCCCACCATCGCCGCGCCCGACCCCAGCTACCACGGCGCCGTATTCGCCGACGTGGCAGGCCGCTCGGCGTTCGTCGACCGTATCCGCTGCGTTATCCTGCGCGACACCGGTGCCGCCATCTCTCCCTTCAACGCCTTCCTCCTGCTTCAGGGTCTCGAGACTCTCTCGCTGCGCGTCGAGCGTCACGTCTACAACGCACTCCGTGTAGTCGATTTCCTCAAAAACCATCCCAAGGTGCGCAAGGTCAACCACCCCTCGCTCCCCGACCACCCCGACCACGACCTCTACCTCAAGCTCTATCCCAACGGCGCCGGCTCTATCTTCACATTTGAAATCGACGGCGACGTAGAGTCCACATGGCGCTTCATCGACTCACTCGAAATCTTCTCGCTCCTCGCCAACGTGGCCGACGTCAAGAGCCTCGTTATCCACCCCTACACCACTACTCACTCGCAGATGACTCCCGAGGAACTCGCACAGCAGCACATCACCCCCACTACCGTGCGCCTGAGCATCGGCACCGAGCACGTCGACGACCTCATCGCCGACCTCGCGCAGGCTCTCGAAAAAGTATAACGTTACCCACAAAATATAGCATCCTATGGCACGCATATACGACGATATGACCCAGCTCATCGGCAACACGCCGCTCGTAGAGCTCAAACGCATAGAGAAAATCGAAAACCTCAAGGCGAAACTCCTCGCCAAAGTGGAATATTTCAACCCCGGCGGTTCCGTGAAGGACCGCGTCGGCTTCGCCATGATTGAGGCGGCCGAACGGGCCGGCGAGCTACGTCCGGGCGGACTTATCGTCGAGCCTACCTCGGGCAACACCGGAATAGGTCTCGCCTGGGTGGCGGCAATCAAAGGCTACCGTATCATTCTCACCATGCCCGACACCATGAGCATCGAGCGCCGAAAACTGCTCCGGGCCCTCGGTGCCGAAATAGTGCTCACCCCCGGCGCGCAGGGCATGGCAGGTGCCATAGCCAAGGCAAAGGAAATCAAGGACTCCACACCCGGAGCCTACATCCCCTCGCAGTTCGACAACCCTGCAAATCCTGAAGCCCACCGCAACTCCACGGCCGAGGAAATATGGTTTGACACCGACGGCAAAGTCGACATATTCGTGTCGGCGGTAGGCACCGGCGGCACGCTCAGCGGCACGTCGGAAGGTCTCAAGGCCCACAATCCAGCCATCCGCGCCATAGGCGTGGAGCCTGCCGGCTCGGCTGTATTGTCGGGCAAACCGGCCGGTCCGCATAAGATACAGGGCATCGGCGCCGGATTTGTACCCGCCAACTTCCACCGCGACGCTGTCGACGAAATCATCACCGTCACCGACTCTCAGGCATTCGACACCGCACGCCTCGCCTCGCGCGAAGGGCTCCTTGTAGGCATCTCCTCGGGCGCCGCGCTCTACGCCGCGATAGAAGTGGCACGCCGCCCCGAAAATGAAGGGAAAACAATCGTTGTCATTCTTCCCGACACCGGCGAACGCTATCTTTCAACACCCCTCTACGACTTCGACTGATTCATGACTTCAACTGAACAAATGGACAATTCATCACTCACCGACATTAAAGACAGGATAATCGGCGGAGGCGTCATCACCTCCGCCGAAGCCTATTCACTGCTTGACGCCGACTTCGACGCTCTTTGCGACGCGGCCGCCGACATCACGGCCGCCCTATGCTCCGACGAATTCGACTCCTGCTCCATAATCAACGCCCGCTCGGGGCGCTGTCCCGAAAACTGTAAATGGTGCGCGCAATCTGCACACTGGACCACCGGCTGCGACACATACCCCATCATACCCGAAGAGGAATGCATGGCCCTTGCCCGCTACAACGCGGCAAAAGGAATACGCCGCTTCTCGCTCGTCACGAGCGGCAAAGCCGCCAAAGGCAAATCGCTCGACGCCATCTGCTCGATGCTCCGCCGTGTCTCCGACGAGACACCCATGCTCACGTGCGCGTCGCTCGGTCTGCTCGACCTCGACGACCTCCGCAAAGTGCGTCAGGCAGGCGCCGTCCGCTATCACTGCAACCTCGAGACTGCCCCCTCATTCTTCCCTTCACTATGCTCCACACATACCCATGATGACAAGATAGCCACTATACGCGCAGCCCGCGAGGCCGGACTCGAAATATGTTCGGGAGGTATAATCGGCATGGGCGAGACACCGCGCCAGCGTGTGGAATTCGCACTCGCACTGCGCGACATCGAGCCGGTATCGATTCCGATCAACATACTTATACCCATCCCCGGCACCCCGCTGGCCGACACCCCGCCCCTCACCGAGCAGGAAATCCTGACCACGATAGCGATATTCCGATTCGTCCACCCTTCTATCCATCTCCGCTTCGCCGGAGGCCGTCAGAAACTCTCCACCGAAGGCCAGCTCCGCGCCATGAAGATAGGCATCAACGGAGGCATCGTAGGCGACATGCTCACCACCCTCGGCTCCACTATCGACAACGACAAAGCCCTCATAGCCAAAGCCGGCTACAAATTCTGACCAAAAGAAACCTTCGGAGTGCTCGGAGTTCTCTGAGTTCTCCGAGTACTCCGTTACCAATTCCGCCCCCGCCTACAGCCGCTTGCGGCTGATATACTCCCTGAATCTCCCGCGGTAGCTCTCACTCACGGGAAGCTCCTCCGAAGCAATCCTCACACGGTTGTGCCCCACCTCCTCTATAGCGTCGAGATTGATGATATACGACCGGTGTATGCGCATGAACCGCTCCGCAGGCAGCGTCTCCTCGAGCGCGCGCAGGCTCATAAGCGTCGTCACCGGCCGCGGTGACGACGCTAAATATATCTGTACATACTCCGCCAGCCCCTTTATCACACTTATGTCCCCCAACATGATGCGCCGTGTCGACCCCGATTCCTTCACATAAATCGCCTCATCGCTCCGCGCGCCGCTGCCGAGTCTGCGCCGCGCCCTTTCCACCGATGCAGCGAATTCATCGTAGCTGAACGGCTTTGTCAGATAGTCGACAGCCTCGACCTTAAACCCCTCTATGGCATATTCCGAATACGCCGTAGTGAATATGACGAGCGGCCGGCCCGGCGTAAGCCGTCGCGCAAGCTCCATGCCCGACATGTCCGGCATGTTGATGTCGAGGAACAGAAGGTCGACGTCATCATGGCGATCGATGGCGGCAAGCGCCTCGCTTGCGTCATAGCACGTCTCCACCACCTCTATCCCCGGCGTGCGCTCTATATACTTGCCCAGCTGCATCAGCGCCAAAGGCTCGTCGTCCACCGCTATGCATCTCAACGTCTTCATATACCGTCCCTCCTGATATTACCGTCTGCAAGTCTGTTTTTTACGCTGCCGCGGGCCACGGGTATCGTGAGCCGCGTCACGAACGTATCGCCGCGGTTGTCGATTTCAAGCGTGTATCCGTCGCGGTATAGCAGGTCGAGCCTCCGGCGCAGGTTTTCAAGCCCGATGCCGTGATGACTGTCGCCCCCGCTTTTGGCGTGGTTGCTGTTGACCGAACGGAATGTCACGCTGCCGTCATCGCCGGCACTCAGCGATATATCTATCAGCGACGGCTCGCGGTAGCTCACCCCGTGCTTGAAGATATTCTCCACAAACGGGATAAACAGCAGCGGAGGCAGCTTTATATCCTCCCCGCCCTGCGGCATCGCCACCTTTATCTTCACATTATCTGTCAGCCTTATCCTCATCAGTTCGATGTAATTGTTGAGAAAATCCACCTCCTGCTTCAGCGTCACCTCATCCTTGTCAATCTCATAAAGCACATACCGCATCAGCTTCGACAGCTCTATTACCACATTGCGTGCCCGGTCGGCATCGATGTCGATAAGCGCATGTATATTGTTGAGCGTATTCATAAAAAAATGCGGATTTATCTGATATTTAAGAAATTGCAGACGCGTCGACGTATTCTCGGCCTCCAGCCGGGCTATACGCCGCCGATTGCTCAACCCCCTGAAATACAGATTGACAGCGATATTGATACTCACGGTGAACAGCGCGAACACGATATTGGTTAGCAGGAACATGTTGAACGGCGGACGCGGCTTCCCGCGGCTTGTGAACCGCCGCAGCTCCGCTCCTGTCTCCACGTCGGTCACCACAATCTCGCGCAACGATGTGTCGCCCGGCTTACGATGCGGCGTGTGCGGCTTGTATATCGTCATTATCATGCATGCTATCGCAGCCGCCGTAAGCACCACATACAGCACCTTTGTCCGCCGCCGCATCAGCAGACGTATCAGCAGCAGGTCATGCACCCAGAACAGTATAAAGAACGGCAACAGCCCCAACCAGGTCTTCACCACCTTGTTGAATTCCAACACGGCGTCCGTACCGTTAAGATACTCGTACACCTGCACTGCAAGCGGCACAATGGCAACAATGCCCCACAGCGCGACGTACACCGTCCGCTCCACCCTCTTGTAATCGGCATCCTGATTTTTTTCCATATACAATCTACGCGCACATGATTATTATTCAATTGCAAAAATTATTCAATTGCAAAAATAACCAACACCCTCCTCAACTCCAAATTTTTTCAGCCACCGCCCCATTTCCTTCAACCAACCTGCTAAAATTCATAATTCATAATTCAAAATTCATAATTATCTCCACCCCCTGTCCTTAATGACCTTAACGACCTTAATGACCTTAATGACCTGTCCTAAAAAAGCGGGTGCGCTCCACCCGGAAGCGCACCCGCATATTCCTTATCCCGTCTCAATTAAAGACGTACTTCGTCATCTTTCTTCAGGAAAGTGAAAACTGCCCAGGGAAGGAGCACCAGAATCACCAGAAGGATAGTGATTATACCCCAGTGCATCATCAGCAGGTCAAAAAGGAGCATGAAGCCGATGAGGAAGAAGTTTACACCTGCGCAAATCTTGTTTTTCTTCATAGGAGCGGTAACAGCTGCTATTGTCAGGCCTACAAGTGCGAGGAAAGCCAGAATACCGCCGGCATATTTAAACATTATTGACGTCAGATTGAAGCCATACTCACCCTGCAGGATGAAAAGCACAAAAGCTACCACAGCAAAAGCCGCATTTACTATAAACGAGGTAGAAGGGTTAAGAAAGCCCAGCATACCTTTGAGTTGTTTCACATTTTCGTTAAGCTGATTTGATTGTTCCATTTTTTTAAGATTATGATTGATTAAAAAATAAATGTTCATCCAAGCAGAAAGCCCGGCCATAAGAAAGCACCCGGCCATTATAAATGCGATTCCAAAGCATTAATAAAAACAAAGATATACTAATAATATCAATAAAACAAAATAATATCTCCAAAAAATTAAATTTTCTTAAAATTGTCACCATATTGTACCCCCAAAAAAAATCCCGAAATCCGGAAGTTTGACAGAATAACCCAAAATTCCCTTGGTTCTGTGAGCGAACTTTAGTTCGCCCGTTCAAAATTCAAAATTCCTCATTCAAAATTCCCCTTAATTTCCTATCTTTGCAGAAACAAACCAACTCAACCATGAAAAAATTTATCCCCCTCGCAACCGCAGCCCTGCTGCTCGCATCCTGCTCCTCGCAGCAGTCCGACACGTCACTCACCCTTTCAGGCCTCGACCCCGCGCGTTTCGTCACAACCGTCGACGGCGACACCACCTCTCTTTTCATCCTCCGCAACCACACCGGCATGGAGGCATGCATCACCGACTTCGGCGGACGCGTCGTATCACTGATGGTCCCCGGCCGCGACGGCAAGCCCGTCGACGTAGTCCTCGGCCACGACAACATCGACGACTACATCAACATCGACGGCAACTTCGGCGCACTCATCGGACGCTATGGCAACCGCATCGACCAAGGCCGCTTCACCCTCAATGACTCCGTCTACCGGCTCCCCGTCAACAACTACGGCCACAGTCTCCACGGCGGTCCCTCCGGCTTCCACAACCGACTCTGGGACGCCTCGCAGCCCAACGACTCCACCCTCGTGCTTACCCTGTTCTCACCCGACGGCGATGCCGGCTACCCCGGCAACGTCAACGTGCGCGTCACCTACTCCCTCCGCCCCGACACAGCCCTTGCCATCAACTACTCGGCCACAACCGACCGCCCCACGGTGCTCAATCTCACCAACCACTCATACTTCAATCTCTCAGGCGACCTTTCCCGTGACATTCTCGGCCACGAAGTCTACATCAACGCCGACGCCTTCACGCCCATCGACAGCACGTTCATGACCCGAGGCGAGATACGCCCCGTCGAAGGCACCCCCTTCGATTTCCGCACACCCAAACCCGTAGGCCGTGACATCGACGCCGACGACGAGCAGCTGCGCAACGGCCTCGGCTACGACCACAACTTCGTCCTCAACACCGCCGGCGACTCCACCCTCGTAGCCGCCCGCGTCGTCGACCCCTCCACAGGCATAACCATGGAAGTCTACACCGACGAGCCCGGCCTCCAGTTCTACGTAGGCAACTTCCTCGACGGCAAAGTTCTCGGCAAAGACTCCATCCCCTACCCCTACCGCGGAGCCATAGTCATGGAGACCCAGCACTACCCCAACTCCCCCAACGTCCCCTCCTACCCCACGACAACAGTAACACCCGGCACCCCCTACCACTCCACCTGCATCTACAAATTCGGCACAACTCTCAATTGATATAATACTCTCAATTGATATAATACTTTCACATTAAAATGCATAATTATGAATTATGAATTATGAATTATGCATTAAACAAGGGCGGAGCATGAAATCTATCGAAATCATGCTCCGCCTGATGTCCATGCGTCTCAGTGGATTTTGTGTGGATTTGCCGTCCACTCGTCTTTTTAGAAGACCTTACCTCGAGAATTTGAAAGAGTTTGATATCACTCTTCGAGTTGGTTAAATACCAATCATCATCCACATCACGTTTAAGGGCGTCTTGTACTGATAGAACAACTTACCCTCACCATTGTTCCCATATTATATGCATTTTAAATTATATTCACTTTTTTAATTATATTCACTTTTTTGTACCTTTGCCCCGCAAAGTAATATGGCAGCGAGGTAGTTGCAGTCCCGCCACACCCTCAACTGACAACAAAAACTCAAACAAAATATTATGAAGAAAAATTTCCTTTCACTCCCCCTCCTCGCGGCCATAGCGATGGCCTCAGTATCATGCTCATCCATGCGCAACGTCGACATGACCCGCCTCGGCTCGGCACTCGAGAAAAGCACCCAGGCTATGTCGCTTTCCAACGCCCAGGTGCAGCAGTACGTCCGCCAGGCCGTAGCAAAGATGGACTCCGAAAATAAAATAGCGCCCGCATCGAGCCGGTACACAAAACGCCTCAACCGCCTTACCCAAAACCTCAAATCGGTCAACGGCACACCGCTCAACTTCAAGGTCTACATTACCGACGACATCAACGCCTTCGCCTGCGCCGACGGCAGCGTACGCGTCTACACCGGCATCATGGACATGATGACCGACGACGAGCTCCTCGGCATCATAGGCCACGAGATAGGCCACGTAGCCAACGAAGACTCCAAGGACGCCTTCAGGCAGGCTCTCCTCAACAGCGCCCTCGCCGACGCCGTAGGCTCCACAAGCGCCACCGCTGCCGCCCTGACCGACAGCCAGCTCGGACAACTCGCACAGACACTCGCATCAGCCAAATACTCACGCAAACAGGAGACCGAAGCCGACAACTACGGCTACGACTTCCTCAAAGCCGCAGGCAAAAACCCCTACGCGATGGTACTCGCCTTCGAAAAAATGCAGGCCCTCGAACAACAGTCCAACCGCGCCACCGGCTCACTCGCCAACGCCTTCTCCGACCATCCAGACACCGCCGCCCGCATCAAAAACATGCAGAAGCGCTGCGCCGCCGACGGCTTCACAAAATAATTCATAATTCACAATTCATAATTCATAATTATCTCCCCATCTTGTCCTTAATGACCTTAACGACCCTAATGACCCTAACGACCCTAATGACCTTATCCCCCGCCCCGCCCAATTATGAATTATGAATTATGCATTATGAATTAAAAAAAGGGAGCCTTTCGGCTCCCTTTTTACTTATTTAATCACTTTCGTCGCCCGATTGCCGTGCCGTTCGATATAAACGCCGTGGCCGGGATTGGTGACTCTCACACCCTGAAGATTGTAATACTCCACGTCACCGTCATCATCAACAGCGACATTCTCCACGCCCGTCACCTCCTCATCACTGAGCTTTCGGGCTACCGGATTACCTACATACAACTCATACGGTGCTGCAGCGTCCGTAAGGTCAGTGATATTATCGGCATTCATATCGGTATGGCCGTGGTAGCGCATCGGACGCACCTCATAGAGGTCGGGTGCAGTCTGCTCGTCGCCAAGCGCTACTTTCGCCTTGGACGCCCTTTCAGCCATTACTGACTGCGACACGCTGCTGCTGACAGGCAGCTCGCCCACCTTCTCAAGCGATGCCACATTCACTTCTCCGCTCTTGACGTTGGCCTGCGGAGCGCGGGCGAAGACATATACCGGAGTCCATGCCATACTTACACCGTCGGCAGCCGTGAAACCGGTGGCCACGTATGTACCGAGAAGCGGGTCTGTCGTATCGTCGGTCACGAATGCCCCGCCGGGGCCGAATGTAAGCGCGGGCGTATCACTGCTGTTGTGACCCTGCTCATGTCTGATCAGATACTCGTATGATGCATAGTCGCCGAAGCCGTCGGTATAGACTTCCACATGGTAATACTCCGGTTCTATAGCAATCGAACCGCTTTGGTGAATAACCTCGTCGGGCGATGTCAGCACATTGTGTCCCTTGTACATCCACACGTACTTGCCGCTGCGGTTGGTATTGCCGGTAGCATCGCTTATGCCGGGGGCAAGTTTCCCGAGATGGAATTTTTCGATAGTGCCCTGAGAAGCCATGGGAATATTCGCAGCCTCAACCGTCGGCACATCGTTGGTCGCGTCGAAGCGCCCGAAGTTCTCGCCGTCGCTGACAGTCTCGACATATTCCGTACGCTCTACCGATACCATAGGATACTCCTCCTCTCGCGGCGATACATCCTTGATAACTATGCGGTAATACTCCGGCATACTCTCGCCTGTGCCGTTGAGTTGCGCGCGGTCGACATACACTCCGCTCCCCTTCACCTCATTCTTGACTCCGGCGAACCGCAGGTTGTAATATATATCGTTGCGTGCAAGTATCTCGTCATTGACATTAGGCCGGAAGAATGTCACTACGGCATCGAGATGATGAGGCGTGATCTTATTAGTCGGTATCAGCACCTCGCTCCTGTCCCAGTCGACACCCGAAGCATCTTTCTTCACGCGCGATTCAACCTCAAATTTAAGGAACTCGCCGGCATATCTGCCCGTCATAGCCTCTTCGTCGCGGCTGTAGTCGTAGGTATAGCTGCCGCCGTAAGCCGTAGGTATGTAGGGCGTAATCTGCCCGGCGCCGGTTTCGTTGTACACCTCGTTGCCAAGACTGCCCTGCACAACATAGCTCATTGTCGAACTCAGCATGATGGTGCCTATCGCGCCGCCGCGCTTCAGCAGCAGCGAGCGGAAATACTTCGTACCGTCAGCCACCGTTACTGCCACTCGCTGAGCGGCCTGTCCTGTCGTCGAACCGTTGACATATACCATCACCTCGGTAATGTTGGTCGCACCGATGGCCTCTGTCATCGCTGTCTCGTCAACTACCTCTACATAGTAGTCGGTAGTCCACTTGGCGTTCACCTTGGCATCGCCCGGCTTCTCCGGCAGATATTTGATCACGCCGCTTGCCTTGTCGAAATCGGTAATGGCCGTCAGCTTCAGCACGCCCCCGCGCTCCTTGACCACGTAGGCCGTCCCGTCAAGCTGTTCCGACGTAACATACACCTTGCCATCGTCGATAAATCCGGCTTCGCAATAATCAGCCATTGCGGCTTTGCCTTCGTCGGTAAGCTCCATAAGCTGCACTGCCTTGGCGCCCGGTGTGAACGTATGCGGCGTGTACACTGCCACATCCGACGGCTCGTAGCCCTCCTTGAACGCTACAACCTTCACCTTATCGTGGCCGTCAAACGGTATCGGGGCAAGCTCCGTCGTGCCTTCGATATAATTCACGCGGAATGCCTCGTCCTCTGTTACTTCGTTGTCATCGTATGCGTAATACAGGCGGGCATCATGAGTGTATACGTCAGGCCGCCTTACATCGACAGCACTGCCCTCGCCCTTGGCAAGCACGGGTTTGATACACTTGAAGTTGATGGCTCGCGGCAGTGACGGACTCGTGTTGATGCCGTCGCTTGCCACAGCACGCAGTATATGGCGTCCGTCGATATTGGCGAGTCCGTCGATGTCAACGTATTCGCCGTCGGCAAGTATCTGTATGCTGTTGCCGTCGACGAGCAGCGTGATGCTTTTCGCTGTCTCGGGCACCGCTTTCAGGTACTCGCTGAGCACAGGCGCATTCTCCTTTTTGGCCGACCATGAATAGAGCAGATTCGTACCCTCGTCGGTCTTCGGGTTGTGCTGTATAGCCACACGCACCGCATTGCCGAAGGTCTCAATCGTGCTTTCGTAAGCGCCGCCCTCAGCTTCCACAGCATCATACACTGTCACCGTAGGCTGAAGCACCCGCTTCGTAGCACGATACACGCGCACCGGCCACGTCGTGTTACTCGGGGTTCCCTTACCACCGTTATCGTATGCACGGAAACGCGAGGGATTACCATTGGGATTATATCGGATAAAGTTCTTTACGCTACGTCCATTGAAAGTCACTGTTGCATTTGCCTCGACATCCGTCTTAAGATTATCGTTGGTCCAATAGTTGTTGTTGGTCTTTCCGTACGAACCGAAATCAACCGATGTGGCTATATCAAATCCGACATTGAAATACTGGCGGTCGTCAATCGTTTCGGGAAGCGAAGCAAGCTCAAACTTCTTGGCAGCTGCGCTTCGTAGATATACCGGATTCTCATGGCCGTTGGCAAACAGTACCCACGGACGGTCGGGATTCTTCGCCGATGTGTCATACTCAAGTCGGAACACCTGAATGCTCGACTCGCTCGGTATGATTATCTGGCTCGGAATTGCTTCACTTGCATCGACAGGTTCCACACTTTCCGGCTCGAACAGGTCAGTATTGAATTGTGCTGCTGCGTACCATCCTGTCTCGGTCTCTTCACAATACGGGAAATTGATTGCATTCACAAACACGATGCGGTCATTCTCTTTCAGCGTGCTCGCGTCGGTCACGAGTTCGAATATCTCGTTATCGGTGACGATATACGTCTGCTTGACGATGTCGCTGTAACCGTCCTCGTCGCCGCCGGTAAGATTGGCGTTGCGGGTGCGTGCCAATACATGATATGTACCCATCGTCGGGATGGTGAACGGTTCGATATATTTCGTCCAAGTCGCGCCCTCGTCCATCGAGTACCATATCTCGGTCTCCGGATTATTCTCCGTGTTGGGCGATGTAATCTCTATCTTCGTTTCCGGAGTGACGCGGCTGTCGAGATTAGTGAAACTCGGTGCATAAAGCATCTTCGGGTCAAACACCTTGAATATCGACACATACCAGCTACCGCTGCTTGCAGTAGCCGCAGCCTTGAAGTCGGCCTCCTTGCGCACGTCAAATCGGTAGCTGTCGGCTCCGGTGCGCGTCAGCGCCATCAGTTTCGGATAGTCAAGTTCATGCCCGTCGGGCGAACCGAACTGCACCGTCACGCCGCCATACTCGTTGCCGTAATCGCTGTTAGTTGCAGTGCGGAAGCGCACATCGGCATTCGGCAATCGGTCGCTCGCCGGCGTATCGATACGCAGCGTGCGCAGTGCGTTGTAATTGCCCTCGGCAAGCAGGAAGCCATCACGGTAATTGTCGGTGCCTACCGTCGAGCCGGAAGCATACAGGCGCCAGTCATATCCGCCGTAGTAGTCGTCACCCTCGAGGAGCGTCAGTATCTGCACGTTCTTCTTGTTGATGACGATGCGGCCGTCGCTCTTGACCACATTGTCAAGCCTTATTGCCTCGCGGTACGAGTCATAGTTTTCGCCCACCTGCACGCGTGACATGGCGTAGACTGTCTCCTCGTCGCTCGGCGAACCGAGTATGATTATATCGTCGTCAGCTTTAAGATGACGCATCTCGGCCTCGGTCACGCGGCGGTACTCCTTGCCGGCTTCGAATATATCGTAGCTTGCAATCAGTGCCGGGCTGTCGAAATGGCCGTCCATAGTGGCGTAAGCGCGCACCGTGATGCTGCCGGTCACGTTGATGGGTCCGGTATACAGCATTCCACCCTTACGCGGGTCGCTGCCGTCGGTGGTATAATATATCTTCAGAGTCGGGTCGGTCACAGCGTTGCCGTCAGCATCGAGGCACTGCAGCGTGACGCTCGTCAGCTCACCCTTGTCATATACTCCCTCCTGAGGCGTTGCCGTAGGACGTGGAGCGAAATCGGCGGCATCGCCGCGTCGGTAGATATTGATGTCGTAGGTCGAGCCTGCCTCACCTTCGTAGCATGCAAAGAGCTTGCTGCTGCCGTTGAAGAAACGCAACAGGTTGTGGGTGATGCCTTCTCCCTCGAAAGTTACGGCGGCTTTGCCCGTACGCGGGTCAATCACCACTGTCGCCTCGATGGCATGCTTCGGATCGTTGAGCAACGGGTCGTCGAGTTTGTGGGTGTGGAGCAGATTCTCCGTCCCGGCCACTGCGGCGAGATAGCCTTCGGTAAATGTTCCTTTAAACCTGAACTTGCCGTCGTCGGTCTTCTCTATCGTATAAATGCCTACGCTCTGTGATTCGGGCGATATTTCTACGGTTGATACTTCCTCAGCTTTTGTTTTCTTCGTTATCTCAGTCGCCTTACAGTTTCTGTCATTGGATACGTAAGGCGCGAGCGCGTAGTCGTATGGTGCGGCCACGAATATCACCTCGTCGCCCGGCACCAACTTCGTGATGTCGGTCACCAGCTCAAACGGCTGCCACTTAAGCGCCGGATATATCGACACATGGTATTCCGCCGTCGCCGACTCACCGAGCGCTACCGATGTTGCGCGCGCAACGATATTCACCGTCTTGCCCGACTCATCAAACACGATGCCGTCGGCCGGATAAGCCGTCCATGTCGTGCCGCCGTCAATCGAATACTCGATCGTAGCCCCATTGGTGGCGCAGCTTATAGTAACAGTCTTGCTCTGAGCCTCCGTCGGATCATCACATGTTATAACCGGCGTTGCCGTCCGGAAACTGTAAGTTTCGGTCACGCTGAGACTCGGCTCCATTTCGCCGGCCTTGGCATAAGCCGTAATCTCACCGGTTGTTGAAAGATGGAGAGTGTAAGGACTTGCGGCACCTGTTTCGTCAGTGCCGACGAAAATCTTGGCGTCTGACGTGATTGAAGCGATAGTGAGGTCTATCGGATTGGTGAAATACTTCACCCCGTCGCTACCAGTTTCAAAGGTAGCATCCGCAGAGCTTACAGTCAATGTCGGCTTGGCCGCACGCAGATTGTACGTTTCCTGAACCGGCTTGCTTTGTTCAAGCTCGTCGCTCGTAGCGTATGCCACGATAGTCTGAGTCTTGGACACTTTCAGAGCGACAGGGATTGGTTCGGTCTGCTCGGTGCCTCCGTCGATTGTGTAATGTATCGTGGCTCCCGCAGTAGCCGAAGTGATGATGACCTTAATAGGATCAGTGTACCATTTCGTGCCATCTCCGTCAGTCTCAATATCGACACCATCGGCAGCGACACTAAACACCGGCTTCGCCGTCGCAGCCTCTTTGTAATAGATCTTCAGATAATGGTATTCTCCTGAAGTAGTACTCGAAGCATTTGATGTTGCATAATTTGCAAACTGATTAACAGACCCGGCTCTCCACAATAATGCTCGGGTTGTATATGTGTTAAATACCAGCTTATATGTTCCGGATTCAGTTCCGGCAGACACCGTTACTTTGCTGTTGTCACCTTGAGCGCCATAGCTTACCGATGTAGAATTAGCACCGCTAAGATAATTATCCGAGCTATTCTTAAAATACCATACATTATTTCCGGTTCCTTTTACAAGAGTAAAAATATAGACATCTTCTGATATTGGTGTAGCTATGGTATTATCACTATTGACCGTAATATTAGCTCTTGCAAATCTGCTGCCATCTTGAGCGCCTACTGCATTTGAGCCGTATCCGAGTATCACTTCCATTCCTTCTTGCAACTGGCTCAGATCGGTCAGTAGCACGAAATCGCCGCCCGAAGGTGTCGGGACGGGAATATCCTCCTTTACGATAACCTCCAGCGTCGCCTTCTGGTAATCGACTTCGACAAGCGACGAGGTCGCGGTAAGAGTACATGTTTTATTAACGGTGGCGGAGGCACCGTTAATAACCGCTGCATCTGTAGGTGCAGCGGTCAGTGTCACAGTCGCACCCTCTGTCGAGCAATTCGCCGAAATAACTGTTCCCGCATTAACAGTCACCGATTCGCTGACAGTCTTGCCCCCTATCTTGAACGTAGGCGCCACCAATTCGGTCACATCTCCACCTGTACCTTTAGTATATGTCACGACTATTGATCCAAGATAACTTGCCTTAGAGGTTCCCTTAATGGTGATTATGATTTCTCCTGATGCAGACCCTTGAAATTTATAAGTCGTAGCAGTTTTTGAACTTACAGTTAAAGAGGTGCTATTATTACATAAAAAATCAGTACCACCTACACTAACTCCGACATTCATACTTCCGCCGCTACTACATTTCACTGCGACCTCTGTAATGGTGCCGGATATATCGGAAGTTGAAAAAGTTCCGTCAAAAGGTGTGCCACTTACACCAAATTGTTGCCCTCCGTATGAGCTATTATACTGATTTTGAATAGCACCACACCCAGCATTTTTTATAACTTTCCAAACTGCATTATCAGATGCTGTCTGAGTTGACCCTGTAAATGTATCAAATTTTTTGGTTGAACTCAGTGTCAGCGTTGATGTGTCTGCTTGCACCCTCGGTATACCGAGAGATAACGCAAGCATCAGAAATAGTAATAACTTTCTCATATAGGATTTGTTTTAATAATTGGTTTTATTTTTTTGTGACAGATTGTTTTTTTCAATTAATTTAACATAGATGGTGCAATTGAGAGCCTTCTTGCACCATCTATGTCGCGTTTTGCACTATTTACTACTCTGTATGATTTTCAGGATAATAAAATGTCTTTTTATAGTATTAAGTTCGTGGATTAGTAATTCTGCTAATATACTACCTCTTTAATCTATTTCCAAATTTTTTAACACAATTTTTACATCATACATTTTTTCTCTATTTTTTCCCACGACATACCGCCCTCGACTTTAAAGACCTTAACGACTTTAAAGACCTTACTGACCTTATTGCCTCCGTCCTCCTCTTGCCTATCCGAAACTTTTACGTTAAATTTGCGTTATCATCAAAAGAATTTATGAAAGACCTGATTATAAACAAAGAAACCACGGAGCGCACTGTCCTCGTCGGACTGATTACTCCGCGCCAGAATGAGGCGAAGGTCAATGAATACCTCGACGAGCTCGAATTTCTCGCCGACACGGCCGGCGCCGTAACCGTGCACCGCTTCACCCAGAAAATGGAAATGCCCAACTCCGCCACTTTCGTCGGTAAAGGCAAACTCGAGGAAATCAAAGCATACGTCGAGTCCAACGACATCGGAATGGTGATCTTCGACGACGACCTCACCACTAAACAGGTATCGAATATCGAACGCGAGCTGCAGGTCAAAATCCTCGACCGCACGTCGCTCATCCTCGACATCTTCGCCAAACGCGCACAGACGGCCAACGCCAAGACGCAGGTCGAACTGGCGCAGTACCAGTACCTCCTCCCGCGCCTCACCCGTATGTGGACCCACCTTGAGCGCCAGCGCGGAGGTATCGGCATGCGCGGTCCCGGCGAGACTCAGATAGAGACCGACCGCCGTATCATCCTCGACAAAATATCCCGCCTCAAGGACGAACTCGCCGCCATCGACAAACAGAAATCAATGCAGCGCAAAAACCGCGGCAAACTCACCCGCGTTGCCCTCGTAGGCTACACCAACGTGGGCAAGTCGACGCTGATGAACCTCCTCGCCAAAAGCGAGGTTTTCGCCGAAAACAAGCTTTTCGCCACACTCGACACCACCGTCCGCAAGGTCGTCATCGACAACCTCCCCTTCCTCCTGACCGATACCGTAGGCTTCATACGCAAGCTCCCCACCCATCTCGTCGACTCCTTCAAGTCGACCCTCGACGAGGTGCGCGACGCCGACATCCTCGTCCACGTCGTCGACATCTCACACCCCGGATTCGAGGAGCAGATCGAAGTTGTCAACCGCACCCTTCAGGAGGTATGCGATGCCAAGGACAAACCGATGATAATGGTGTTCAACAAAGTCGACGCCTACAACTATGTGCCCAAGGACGAAGACGACCTCACACCCCGCACCCGCGAAAACATCCCCCTGAAGGAACTCGAGGACTCATGGATGTCGAAGATGCACGACAACTGCGTATTCATCTCCGCAAAAAAAGGCATCAACATCGACCTCCTCAAGCAGCGCCTCTACACCATGGCCAAGGAAATCCACCTCCAGCGCTTCCCCTACAACGACCTCCTCTACCAGACCTACGACGATGACACAATCGAATGTTGAATGTTGAGTGTTGAATTTTGAATTGGCCGGCCACCCCGAGACCTCCGAGTACTCTGAGTTCTCTGAGTCCTCCGAGTCCTCTGAGACCTCTGAGACCTCCCCCGAATGGCCAATTATGAATTATGCATTATGAATTATGAAATCGCTTTAGCGCTTGCGCAGCAAGAATTACCCCAAATGGCCTGGTCGCGCCTCGTTTCCGACATGCGTCTCGGCCTCGAGGACTTCCACGACGAGCGTCGCGGCTCACGCTCCGACTTCCAGCGCGACTACGACCGCCTCGTCTTCTCCTCCCCCTTCCGCCGCCTGCAGAACAAGACGCAGGTGTTCCCCCTGCCGGGCAGCATCTTCGTCCACAACCGCCTCACCCACTCCATCGAGGTGGCATGTGTGGGCCGCTCTCTGGCCAACGACATAGCGGCGTCGCTCCGCACACGCCATCCCGACGTTCCCGCCGACACATTCGAGGCTATCGGTGAAATCGTGGCAGCCGGCTGCCTCGCCCACGACCTCGGCAACCCGCCCTTCGGTCACTCGGGTGAAAAAGCGATTGCCGGATTCTTTTCCGAAGGCGCCGGTGCCGACCTGCGCGGCGAACTCACACCCGCCCAATGGAGCGACCTCATCAACTTCGAGGGCAACGCCAACTCGCTGCGCGTGCTGACGCATCAGTTCCGCGGCCGCCGTCCGGGAGGTTTCGCCATGACCTACTCCACCCTGGCGTCAATCGTCAAATACCCCTACGACTCCACCCTCGCCGGCGGCAAAGGCAAATTCGGATTCTTCACCTCCGAGACGGAATGCTTCTCGCGCATCGCCGACCATCTCGGCATACTGCGCCTGCCATCCCCCGACGGCTCACTCCGTTTCGCGCGCCACCCGCTGGTCTACATCGTGGAAGCCGCCGACGACATCTGCTACGAGATAATGGACATAGAGGACGCCCACAAGCTCAAAATCCTCCCCACCGACACAGTAATATCCCTCCTGCTCGCATTCTTCAATCCCGGACGCCGGGAGAAAATAATATGCCACATGGACCGCGTCGACGACCCCAACGAGAAAATCGCCTACCTCCGCTCATGCGCCATCGGCGCCCTCGTCAACTGTTGCCGCGACGCCTTCCTCGACAATGAGCAGGCTATCCTCGCGGGCACGTTCACCGGCTCGCTCCTGTCGTCGGTCGACACCATAGAGACCCGTGCCTACCGGGCATGTTCCGACATGTCGTGGCAACGCATCTATTGCGCCCCCGACGTCGTCGACATCGAGCTTGCCGGTAATAAGATCGTCACCTTCCTGCTCGAGAAATTCATACATGCCGTGCGCAATCCGCAGCTCAACTACTCGCGCCTGCTCCTCTCCAAAGTCCCGCGCCAGTACGACGTTACAGCCCCCGGCCTCTTCGAGAAAATCCAGGCCGTCCTCGACCACGTATCCGCCATGACCGACGTCTACGCCCTCGACCTCTACCGCAAGCTCAACGGCATGTCCCTCCCCGCCGTCTAAGTCAATTCATAATTCATAATGCATAATTCATAATTGCCCGCTTCAATGCACAATTAGTAGCCGCGGTTTTCAACCGCGGACCCCGCTCCCCCCTCACTCCGACCTATCCGACCCGTCCGACTGGTCCGACAGGTCCGACAGGTCCGACCTTAAAGTCCTTAGAGACTTTAATGACCTTATCGACCTTAATGACCTTATCGACAAAAAAATTACTAATTGCTAATTACTAATTGCCAAAATGCGTAATCTGATTGCGATTCTCATAGCCTTCCTCTCCCTCGCCGCCTCCGCGCGTACCGTCGACGAAGTCCCCAACGTCCACGCTGCCGACTCCACTCGCTTCGTATCCGACCCCGACAGCCACATGTCGCGAGCTGCAATAGCCCGCGCCGACTCCATACTCGGCTCCGTATGGCGCTCCACCTCCGCCGAACCCGTAGCCGTCATAGTCAGCGACCTCAGCGGTGCCGACATCGACAACTACGCCACCGACCTCTTCGAGGCATGGGGCATCGGCAAAAAAGACACCGACAACGGCCTCCTTATACTTATCTCAGTTGATGACCGCAAAGCCGCCCTCCGCACCGGCCGCGGCATGGAAATAGCGCTCACCGACGCCCGCTGCGGCCGCATCATCCGCAACATCATTGCCCCCGCGATGAAAAACGGCGACATCGATACCGCCGTAGTCAATGCCGTAGCCGCTGCAAGCGCTATAATAACCGACCCGGCCCACGCCGACGACCTCGTGTCGCAATACGCCAACAACGCCGCAGCCAAAAAGGACAATTTCTTCCACGACTACCTCATGGCAGGCATCATCATATTCCTCGGCATGGCCGTGGTCGCCGCAGTGGTCAGCGCCCGTTCGCGCGGACTCGAACGACATGAGCGCTACGAGAAGCTGCGGCGCCTCAAGCTCCCCTATCTCGTCATCACCGTAGGGTTTCTCGGCATTCCCGTACTCAGCTACCTGTTGCTGCTACTGCTGCTGCGTCATGCGCGCCGCGCCCGCACGTTATGTCCCAACTGCAGCCACCGCATGCGCCTCATCGACGAGGTGCACGACAATGACTACCTCACCCCTGCCCAGGACCGCGAGGAAAACATCGGCTCCGTCGACTACGACGTATGGCACTGCGACGAGTGCGGCACCAACCGTATCCTCCCCTACGTCAACCACAACGTCCCCTACAAGGTATGCCCCGTATGCGGTTCGCGCGCCGAAGTCGAGGAGTCAAACGTAGTCCTCTCCCAGCCCACCACATCGGCCAAAGGCATCGGCGAAAAGACCTTCTACTGCAAGAACTGCAACAAACGCCGCCGCATCCGCTACGAAATACCCAAAGTCGTGGCACCCCCGGTCATAATCCCGATGGGCGGCATAGGCCGCGGAGGCGGTTTCGGAGGTGGCGGAGGCTTCGGAGGAGGCAGCTTCGGAGGAGGTTCCACCGGGGGCGGAGGAGCCTCCGGCGGCTGGTAGTTCAGCAATTCATAATGCATAATTCATAATGCATAATTATGCACTGCAATCAGCAATCTCTCCCGCAAGGTCAGACATGTCCGACCAGTCCGACTGGTCTGACATGTCTGACCTTAAAGTCCTTAATGACCTTAATGACTTTAATGACCTTAATGACCCTATCGCCTAAAGGTTCATTAATTTAAAGATTTCGTAAGTTTCCACCTGCGTAAGCCGGTAGTACCCGCCGATGACCTCGCCCTTGTTGGCATGCAGACGCTTCACGAGCAAATCTATATCGGGGTTCTCGATTCCAAGCTCTGCGAAACTTACAGGCAGTCCTATAGAGCCATAGAATGCCCTCAGACAGCTTATACCCTCGAAGGCGGCCGCACGGTCGTCGCTATCCTTCACGTCAAACACACGCCGAGCAAACTGCGCCACACGCTCCGGCTTATGGTCGGCCATATACGTCATCCACGCCGGGAACACCACGGCAAGCCCCGCGCCATGCGTCACGCCGTACACAGCCGAAATTTCATGTTCCATGAAGTGGCTCACCCAGTCCTCCACGCGTCCGCAGCCGCACACACCGTTGTGCGCTAATGTTCCCGCCCACATGATATTGGCCCGCGGCTGGTAATCGTCGGGATTGGCCATGGTGCGCGGCGCCTCCGTGATGATGGCCCTGAGCAATCCTTCAGCCACACGGTCGGTAGTCTCGCAATCCTCCGTAGGGGTAAAATAGCGCTCCATGATATGCGCCATCATATCGGCGATACCGCTCGCCATCTGGAACGGCGGCAAAGTGAATGTCAGTTCCGGATTGAGTATCGCGAATTTCGGCCGCAACGCCATGTCCGTACGCAGCGAGATCTTCTTCATGTCGCTCTTCCGGGTGATGACCGAGTTGCCCGACCCCTCGCTTCCGGCAGCCGGAATAGTGAGCACCACACCCACCGGCAACGCCTTCTGCATTATGGCCGTCCCCTCGTAGAAATCCCAGAAATCACCGTCGTACACCACACCGCCTGCTATCGCCTTGGCCGTGTCAATCGCGCTGCCTCCGCCCACAGCCACAAGGCCGTCGACACCCTCGTGCCGGCATATCTCTATCCCCTCATACACGCGGTCGTCGGTAGGATTAGGGTCAATGCCCGTAAGCTCGAGAGTCTCGATACCGGCCGAACAGATTGAAACAAGGACCTTGTCAAGCAGGCCCGACTTGCGTGCCGAAGCGTGCCCCGACACCACCAACACCTTCTTCACACCCATCGAAGCCGTCAGTTCTCCGACCTTCTCCTCAGCCCCGCGGCCAAACACATACCGCGTAGGCGAACAATAAGAAAAATCAATCATAAAAAAACAAAAAATTTAATTTCAACAACACCCCACCACCCGCCCGCAATCAACTTGTAGGGACGCGATTAATCGCGTCCGCCCCCGCATGGCCCTAAAATAGCTATATTAGCTATGACGCTATAGTAGCTATATTAGCTATATTAGCTATTTAGCTATCATAGCTACTGTAGCCCCCGCCCCGCAAATATAACAAAAATCGGGGAGAAAGCGCAAGCGCCTCCTCCCCGATTATCATAAAATCTTAATCTGCTTATTCGCGGGGTCCGCGGTCATTGCGGGGACCACGGTCACGGCGGGGTCCGCGGTCACCGCCACGGTCGTTTCTGTCGCCACGGTCGCGGCGCGGACCACGATCGCCACGCGGAGCACGTTCAGGCTCTACGTAGCCTTCGGGCTTGGGCTGAAGCGCACGCATCGACAGACGGTATTTGCCGGTCTTCTTGTCGATTTCAATCAGTTTCACCTGCACGGTGTCGCCCTCCTTGAGTCCCGATGCCTCCATGTCGGCAAGACGCTCCCATGAAATTTCGGAGATGTGGAGCAGGCCGTCGCGGTTGGGCATGAACTGCACGAATGCGCCGAAGTCCATGATAGAACGTACGGTACCGGTGTATACCTTGCCCTCCTCAGGAAGCTCAACGATGGCGTTGATCATCTCGATAGCCTTGTCCATAGCCTCCTTGTTGGTGGCAGCTACTTCTATGAAGCCTGCATCGTCGATTTCGTCGATTGAAACCGTAGCGCCCGATGCTTCCTGAATACCCTGGATGACTTTTCCGCCCGGGCCGATGACAGCGCCGATAAGGTCTTTCGGGATAGTCATGGTGACGATACGCGGCACGTTGGGCTTGTAGTCGGCACGGGGTTCGGGGATAGTTGCCTCGATGATGTCGAGTATATGCAGACGTCCGTCGCGGGCCTGGTTGAGCGCGCGTTCAAGTATCTCGTAAGAGAGGCCGTCGCACTTGATATCCATCTGCGTCGCAGTGATACCGTCGCGTGTACCGGTCACCTTGAAGTCCATGTCGCCGAGGTGGTCCTCATCGCCGAGAATATCGCTCAGGATAGCGTACTTCTGGCCGTCGGAAATCAGACCCATGGCGATACCTGCTACGGGGCGTTTCATCTTCACGCCTGCGTCGAGCAGCGAAAGTGTGCCGGCGCATACGGTAGCCATCGACGACGAACCGTTGGATTCGAGAATATCGCTCACGATACGGCATACGTAGGGGAAATCGTCGGGGAACATGCGTTTGAGCGCACGGTGTGCCAGATTGCCGTGTCCTACCTCGCGGCGTCCTACGCCACGTGTCGGGCGTGCCTCGCCGGTCGAGAAGGGGGGGAAGTTATAGTGGAGGAGGAAACGCTCGCGGCCTGTGTTGAGCACGTCGTCGAGTATCTTCTCGTCGAGTTTCGTTCCGAGTGTTACGGTAGCGAGAGCCTGAGTCTCGCCGCGGGTGAAGATTGCCGATCCGTGGGGAGCCTGCAGGTAGTCGGTCTCGCACCAGATAGGACGTATCTCTGTGGTCTTGCGGCCGTCGAGACGGATGCCTTCGTCGAGCACGCAGCGGCGCATTGCCTCTTTCTCGACATCGTGGTAGTAGCGCTTCACCAGCGGAGCTTTCTCGTCGCGTTCCTCCTCGGGAAGCGATTCGATATATTCGTTGCAGATAGCCTCGAACGAGTCGGCGCGCCAGTGCTTGTCGGCCGAACCGGTCTTGGCTATGGCGTAAGCCTTGTCGTAGCACTTGTCGTGCACGTCCTTACGGAGCTCTTCGTCGTTGGTCTCGTGGCAATATTCGCGTTTTACGGTCGAACCTACCTCTTCTGCAAGTTCCATCTGCGCCTTGCACTGTATCTTGATTGCATCGTGGGCGGCCTTGAGAGCGGCGAGAAGGTCGGCTTCCGACACTTCGTTCATTTCGCCCTCGACCATCATGATGTTGTCGTAAGTGGCGCCTACCATCAGCTCCATGTCAGCGTTTTCAAGCTGCTCGAAAGTGGGGTCGATGACAAATTCGCCGTTTACGCGGGCCACGCGCACTTCGGAGATAGGGCCGTTGAAGGGTATGTCTGAAACGGCGAGAGCGGCCGACGCTGCCAGTCCGGCAAGCGCGTCGGGCATGTCGACGCCGTCCGATGAATACATGGTGATGTTTACAAATGTGTCAGCATGGTAATTTTCAGGGAAAAGAGGGCGGAGCACACGGTCTACCAGACGCGAGGTAAGAATCTCATAGTCTGAAGCGCGGCCTTCACGTTTGAGGAAACCGCCCGGAAAACGTCCTGCCGATGAGAATTTCTCTTTATACTCTACTTGGAGGGGCATGAAATCAACTCCCTCGCCCGCCTCCTTGGCGGTAACAACAGTGGCGAGAAGCATCGTGCCACCGAGGCGAAGCTCAACGGCGCCGTCGGCCTGTTTGGCCAGCTTGCCGGTCTCGATGGTAATCTCGCGGCCATCGGGCAGTGCGATGGTTTTCTTAATTACGTTCATAAATTGGTCTTATATTTTCTTATACTTCAAAAATTCGTACAAAGTTAGCACTTTTTTTTCATCTATTAAAGGTTTTTATTAACTTTGACGCGTTAATATAACAAAAAATCACCCCATTTCCTATTTTTTCGAGCAATATATCCATGATAGAGAATCTGGTATCTGTCACGCCCGACGACTACGCACGCCTTTTCCCGACGCCCTCGACGGCATTCGGCACTGCGGCCTTCAACATGCTCAACAGCGCCAAGGTCTCCCGCATCGAATTTCTTGCCGGCCTTGACTCCGACAGCCGCCCCCTGATGGGTATGATAGCCGGCCTGCGCGACGGCATCTGGCGCTCCCCGTTCTCGGCACCAATGGCCGCCCTCTCATGGAACCGCGACCTAAGCCTCGCCACCATCGAAAGTTTCTTCACACGCGCCAGGGAACACCTCGCCCCCTACCCGCTGCGCATAGTGCTCCCGCCGGCATTCATCGCTCCGCAGATGCTTGCCTCCATAACCGGCACAGCAGCCAACATGGCATCTTCAGTTATATTCGACTACAACTACCACTATGACCTCTCGCTCGCACCATACTTTGAAAAACGCCTCAAACCGAAAGCGCGCAACAAATACCATCAGGCGCAAAAATCGGATTTCACATTTGAATCCGTCGACATAGCCCGCGCCTACGCCGTCATAGCCGCCAACCGCACCGCCAAAGGCTACTACCTCGCCATGACGCTTGCCGATCTCGAAGCCACATCATCAATAATCGACATCGACGCCTTCATACTCCGCCACGACAACACCGACGTCGCCGCGGCAATCGTCTACCGCATAGCGCCCGGCATAGCACATGTGGTCTACTGGGGCGACATCCCGGGCTTCGAGCACCTCCGCCCAATGAACATACTCCCCTATCACATCTTCACCTACTACCATGCCCTCGGCTTCACCAACGTAAACATCGGCACCTCCTCTACCGACGGCATCCCCAATCACGGTCTCTGCTCATTCAAAGAGTCGCTCGGCTGCACCCTTTCCCTCATCCCCACGATTACAATTCATAATTCATAATGCATAATTCATAATTGCTAAACATCAGGCACAATTGCTTCAGACTTGTCCGACCGGTCTGACCTGTCCGACATGTCCGACATGTCCGAGCAATCTCAGCCTGAGCCCTCGGAGTTCTCTGAGTCCTCGGATTTCTCGGAGTGCTCCGACCCCACTCCCCCATGGCCAATTATGAATTATGAATTGTGTCATCGCTTTAGCGCTTGCGCAGCAAGAATTATGAATTGCCCAATAAAAAGAGAGGGGGCAGCCGGCGGCTGCCCCCTCTCTTTTTATTGGGCTTAGTCTTTGAACTTTGCTTTGATAAATTCGCGGTTGAGGCGGGCGATGTTGCTCAACGGAATGCTCTTGGGGCATTCTGCCGCACATGCGCCGGTGTTGGTACAGTTACCGAAACCGAGCTCGTCCATCTTTTTGACCATGGCGCGGGCGCGACGTGCGCGTTCCACCTGACCCTGGGGAAGGAGTGCAAACTGGCTTACCTTGGCCGATACGAAAAGCATTGCCGAACCGTTCTTGCAGGCTGCCACACAGGCACCGCAACCGATACAGGTCGCAGAGTCCATAGCCACGTCGGCCACTTCTTTCGAGATGGGAGTGGCATTGGCATCGGGAGCACCGCCGCAGTTGAACGACACATAACCGCCGGCCTGCTGAATCTTATCGAAAGCGTTACGGTCGACTGTAAGGTCGCGGATTACGGGGAATGCAGCCGAGCGCCACGGCTCGATGGTGATGGTGTCGCCATCGTTGAACTTACGCATGTGGAGCTGGCAGGTCGTGATGCCCTGTACGGGTCCGTGGGGATGTCCGTTGATATAGAGCGAGCACATACCGCAGATACCTTCGCGGCAGTCATTATCAAATACTACAGGCTCCTCACCCTTCTCTACGAGCTGCTGGTTGAGCATATCGAGCATTTCGAGAAAAGAACTTCCTGTAGACACATTATCGACATGATAGTTGACGAAACGGCCTTTTTCTTTGGGACCGCGCTGACGCCAAATCTTCAAGTTTACCGAAATTGTATGTTCCATTGTTGTAATATCTTATAAGTTTGACGTTTACGATTACGATTTGTAGTTACGTGTCTGTACCTGGATTGCCTCGTATTTGAGGGGCTCTTTGAGGAGCACGGGCTTCTCGTTGTCGCCGGTGTATTTCCAGCAGCTCACATACATATAGTCCTTATCGTTACGGGCAGCCTCACCGTCGGCAGTCTGATACTCCTCGCGGAAGTGTGCGCCGCACGATTCGTTACGGTTGAGGGCGTCGATAGCCATCATCTTGGCCATCACGAGGAAGTCTTCGAGACGGAGTGCCTTTTCAAGCTCGGTATTGAGGTCGTCGGCCGAACCTACTATGCGCAGGTCGCTGTAGAACTCTTTGCGTACCTCTTCGATTTCCTTGGTGGCTTTCACGAGGCTCTGGAGCGTACGTCCCATACCTACGAGATTCCACATCACATGACCGAGACGCTTATGGATTTCGTCGGGCGACTTGGTTCCCTTGATGTTCATCAGCTTCTCGATGCGTGCCTTGACATCAGCCTCAGCCTTCGCGAACTCGGGAGTGTTGGTCTTGAAGTGGGGCACCTTGATCTGGTCGCTGAGATAATTCTGAAGCGTGTAGGGAAGCACGAAGTAACCGTCGGCAAGACCCTGCATGAGCGCCGATGCGCCGAGACGGTTGGCACCGTGGTCCGAGAAGTTGCACTCGCCGATGGCGAAAAGGCCCTTGATTGAGGTCTGCAGCTCGTAGTCAACCCAGATACCGCCCATGGTATAGTGGCTGGCGGGGAATATCTGCATCGGGGTCTCGTAGGGATTGTCATCGGAAATCATCTGGTACATGTCGAAGAGGTTGCCGTAGCGGTCACGCACTACATCGGCACCCAGACGCTCGATGGCATATTTGAAGTCGAGATATACGGCATTGCCCGTACCTACACCGTAGCCGGCGTCGCAACGTTCCTTGGCCGCGCGCGAAGCGATGTCACGGGGGCAAAGGTTACCGAATGCGGGATAGCGGCGTTCGAGGTAGAAGTCACGGTCCTCGTCGGGTATGTCGGTGGGTTTGAGTTTGCCTGCGCGGATAGCCTCGGCATCCTCTTTCTTCTTGGGCACCCAGATACGGCCGTCGTTACGCAGCGACTCCGACATAAGTGTCAGCTTCGACTGGTCTTCGCCGTGCACGGGGATACATGTGGGGTGAATCTGAGTGAAAGCGAGGTTGGAGAGGTAGGCGCCTTTCTTGAATGCCTGGATTGCGGCAGAGCCGTTGCAGCCCATGGCGTTGGTCGAAAGGAAGAATGTACGGCCGTAGCCTCCGGTAGCGAGCACCACTGCGTGTGCGGCATAGCGTTCGAGCTTGCCGGTGACGAGGTTGCGCACGATGATACCGCGTGCACGTCCGTCGATGATGACGAGGTCGAGCATCTCGCGGCGGTTGTACGACTTCACGGTGCCTTTCTGAATCTGGCGGTTGAGCGAAGCGTATGCGCCGAGAAGGAGCTGCTGGCCTGTCTGACCTTTGGCATAGAATGTACGTGACACCTGTGCGCCGCCGAACGAACGGTTGGCCAGAAGGCCGCCGTATTCACGTGCGAAAGGCACACCCTGCTGCACGCACTGGTCGATGATATTGTTTGACACTTCGGCAAGACGGTACACGTTGGCTTCGCGTGAACGGAAGTCGCCGCCCTTTACGGTGTCGTAGAAAAGACGGTAAACGGAGTCACCGTCGTTCTGATAGTTCTTGGCTGCGTTGATACCGCCCTGTGCTGCGATGGAGTGCGCGCGACGGGGTGAATCCTGGATGCAGAAATTGAGCACGTTGAAACCCATTTCGCCGAGTGTCGATGCGGCCGATGCGCCGGCAAGACCCGTACCTACCACGATTACGTCAAGGTTACGTTTGTTGGCGGGGTTGACGAGTTTCTGATGTGCTTTATAGTTGGTCCACTTCTCAGCTACGGGACCTTCGGGTATCTTTGAGTCAATCTGATATTCGGGGAGGGCAGCCGATTCGATGTCGGCGAAATCTTTCATGATTGGTGTCGAGTCAATCATCCCTTCGAGATTTTTAATATCTGCCATAACTGATTAATTAAAATGTTCCATCGTTAAAGTTATCGCTCACTGAAGAGGCAGTGTTGCGGGGGCAATCTCCTTCGCACTGTCCGGCATTGGCACATTCAGCTCCGTTGGAGCAGGCCTTCTGACAGTCAGCGGTGCATTCGCCGCATGCGGCCTTGTCACAGCCGTTGCCTTCGGGGCAGACGCCGTTTTTGGTACAGCCGGCAGCCTTGTTGCAGGGAGTGCCGCATTCGGTGTTGCAGGCGGCAGCTATCTTGGCGATAGTGGAGCAGCGTGCGCATGATTCGATGCATTCGCCTGTAGCGCAACCACACTCGTCGCAGCTTTCGCAACCTTCACAGCCTTCGCAATTGCATGCGGGAGCCATCTCGTAATACTGCTCGATGAGAGCGGGATTGGTCGTGTAATAGTTCTTCTTGGCCTGTACGGTAAACACTATCGCCTCAACGGCAAAAAGGAGAACTACGACGGTAGCCCATACGCAACCGATGTTTTTCAGACGGTTGAGCCAAATGCCGTTGTTGAGGCCCGACGACTGGCACATCGACCAGAAGCCGTGCGTCATGTGGAACCACAGGGCGGCGAAACCGATGAGGTAGACAATCAGGGTGACGGGACAGCTGAATGCCTGCTGAATGAAGAGCGTACCGGCTGCTCCGGGATATTCACCTTCAAGACCGAGCACTTCGGGGAGCTGCATCTTGGCCCAGAACTGGATAAGGTGCACGATAAGGAAACATACTACCACGATACCGAGAACGAGCATGTTCTTCGACGACCATTCCACCTGCTTGGGACGCGAGGTCACGGCATAGCGGTCGTTGCCGCGGGCACGGCGATTCTCGTAGGTAAGCCACAATGCGTAGAGGATGTGGAGTATGAAACCGCCGGCCAGGATGGCAGTACCGATAAGGGCATACCAGTTGGCACCGAGGAATTCACATACAGCGTTGTAGGCTGTCGGCCAGAACAAAGCCACTCCATTCATCAACACGTGAAATGTAACAAACAGGATTAGGAAAGCGCCGGTCAGAGCCATGACAAACTTCCGTCCTATTGATGAGCTTGTTAACCACATAGAAGTTTAGAGGATTTTGGATTATTAATAGATTGATTTACTTGTATAAGCAAAGCTATTGTTTTGGATTGCAATCGTTTATCGTTCACTTACGATATGTTCGCGCATACCTCGGCGAAGAGTCATGATATTTTGCGTTACAAAATTAACTTTTTTTCATCTCCCCCGCAAATGAATAAGGATTTTTTTCTTTAAAATAAATAACGGAGATGCCCCGGGTCACGTCGCAGGGATGTATGTTGCAGCATTCAAAATGCACAAACGAAATTTGTAGGGACGCGATTCAATGCTGTTTACTGAAGGATAAAGGCGCCCGTCAGGTCGCCGATTTAGCAGTAACCGGGTACATCGGAGCATAGCGGAGATGTGCCCGGAAAAGATGCAGTGACTCCGGAGGCGTCCGAAGGCCGCCGATTTAATTATAACTCCTTGTCTGCCACCGAGACGGATGTGATGTAAATCGGCGGCCTTCGGGCGCCGTCACCGTGTATCGGCCTACCGGGCACACCTTCGCTATGCTTCGGTGTACCCGGTTACTGCTAAATCGGTATCCTGTCGGAT
>CEAC01001066.1_pt1 | contig 31800 bp, 23 predicted proteins | sample 557411 | NCBI WGS metagenome assembly CEAC01 (sample SAMEA3182094, study PRJEB8094) | gut metagenome | biome: human; feature: gut; material: Stool; isolation source: human stools | place: Canada | collected 2012-02-21
AAAAAAACTTCCCGAAGGAAGTTTATTAATGGACGAGAGGAGACTTCCCTGAATCGTTAGCGAACCAATGTGAGCGTTACGAGTCAGGATGCCCTTGGGTAGAACTCCTCATTTTGCGACTACGAGAGCAAAATGAAAGTTCGATGTCTCCAAACAAAAAAACTTCCCGAAGGAAGTTTATTAATGGACGAGAGGAGACTCGAACTCCTACGCCGAAGGCGCCAGTTCCTAAGACTGGTGCGTCTACCATTCCGCCACTCGTCCGTGCCTTTAACATACCGCAAACAAGCGGGTCGGTCAAATTTATATCTTTACCTCGATTTCAAAAAATCTGTTCCACGGAAACGAATACTTTGCATCAAAATCCGCCGTATTCAGCACAGTTTTGACTTTTTCTTCATAAAATCCAAACCTGTTTTTCACTTCATCCAAATCCGTCAGATTTTCACTTTTAAAAATCTTTCTCAAATTCGCTTGATAAGCCCAATCATCCAAAAATCTTACGGTTTGAAGTTTCTTAAACGCTGTATCATCGTACTTTTTCGCCAAAAACTTGGCAAGTGCGGCAGCAATTCCTGAGCCGAGAGAATTTCCCGTCGTATTCCACGCAGAATACCCGCAAAAATGTTCATCCATGCCCGTTTCAAACAATTTTTCGACAAAACTGTTATCCGCGCCGTTCGCATTTAAAATATCAACCGCAAAATATGGTTTTTCAAACGTCATAATCTCTCCGCAAAACGGTTCTGTATCAACGTTCATAACCAATTCACCCTGTTCGTTTTTGAAGTTATTAACATAAAGCATCAAATCCGCATCATCGGGCGTAGAAACCTTTGCGCCCGCTGTCAATATTTGCGATTCAACAGAGTCTTTTACAGAAACATCCTCATACTTTGAAATTTTTGAAATTTCATCGGGATTTGTATAAATCGGAGCGATTTTCACCTGTTTTCCGTCCGATATACAAGCAGACAAAAGTGTTAGCGGAATTTCGTCAGCGCCCGTTTTAACAAGTACATTTTTGCGCGATTCCGCCTCGTAAGCAAAATAATTCGCTTCCTTAACATTCAATCCGAACTGCGCACAATCATCCTTGGAATAGACAAGTTTGTCGATAAGCCCGTCATCATACATTTTTACGTACATTTTATTAATCTCGAAATTTCTTGCACGAGTTGCGAGCCAATCAATCAAAATTTCCTTGGGAATTTCCTTGGAAATCTCGTCAGCCTTGCGTCTTGCCGCGTCGTTACCTTCTGCTTCCGCGCGATGAAGATTATACGAGTATGCAAAAATCTTTTCGCCATATTCGGACCAGTATTCTTTCTCTTCTTCATTACAATTATTATTGGAAATACGCATAATGCTCGAAAAGACAAGGGTTTTACAATCTTCTTTTTGAAGCAAAATATTTCTGAGTCTCAAAACTTTTTGCTCAATTTCGCCAAAATCCGCCTCTATTCTTCTAGAGGGAATCAAACCACCATAAATGAGCGTATCTGCCGAAATCACGATATAATCTACGTTTCGGATTTCTTCAAGCCATTCAAACAATGCCGTTGTATCAGCGTATTTTGTAAGCCCGCCGAGCAAATTTCTGTTTGGCATAATAAGTTGAATGTCCGCATCAATATCGGCTATCATTTTCGGCAAGGTATAACATACAGGTCTGTTATCTATCGGTATTAGTGCGATTTTCTTCATTTTTGGCTCCGTTTAATTTGTCTTTTATTTTTTGCAATGCTGATAAATAATCGTTGATAAAGTTTTTAGGGGCAACGACTTTGCAGTTTTCGCCATACTTCAAAAGTCTTTTGATAAGCGTGTTTTTGTCCTCACCGCAATTAACAATAACCTTTTTATCATCCGAAAAACTTTGAATATGTTCGCATTCTCTGAGACGATAATTTACCGCCAATCGGTTATAGACTTCAAAAACAACGGTTTCCGCAAAATTGCCCGTTTTATTTTTCTCGGGCAAAATTTCGAGTTTTTCTATCTTATCCGTAATTATTTTCAAAACTACCGACTCCTGCGGACAAAAAGCAAGAAGATAGATTTTTCCGTTATCAATTTCTATCTTTCTCGGTTCAAGAACTTTTTCTTCCCCGTTCATTGTTATTTTCAATTTCTGCTCAAAATCTACGATATTTTGATAATATTGTGCTTTTTCCGCAAGTTTTTGGCTCTTTTTATATCCGCCTTTATTAATTTTTTCGTTGAAAAGTTCCTTGAATTCATTAGGCAAAAATTTCTTGATATTTTCATAAAAATAAATCAACTCAGCCCTGTAACTTTCAACGCAGCATTCGTCAAAATAGTCATAAATCGCAAGCAGCAAGTCTATTTCCCTCTTAGAAAAATAAGGTTTTGAAATAGCGTCACAAAGTGAATACTTTTTGCCGATTTTTTTAATTCTCAAGCCTGCAAAATCAATGGTTGAAACGTATTTCAAGAAGGTTTCATGCGCGCCGATATCCTTGAACGTATTTTTGTCAATATCGTGAAGTTCGTTCAGCGCGACGTCATTCATTGTCAAGAGTTTCAAAAACTCAAGAACTCTTATACAGGAATTGTGCTTTCTGTTATTATTAGACATCCCTGTACCTCGCAAACATTTTATCAATCTTTTCGGACAACGATTTCTTTGCAAAATCGGGTGACAATAATTCAAAATCAGCCCCGAAACTCAACAAGCGTTGGAAAAATTTAAACTCGTTTTTAACTTTATACTCAATTATCAAAGAAGAATTATTTTTCAAAACAATTCTTTCTTCTTCCGTCGGTTTGAAAGAATAGCAATCATCCCCAACCAATCGGTATTGCGCGGTATACAACGAATTGTCCGTTACCGTCTTTGAGGTCTTTACGCTTTCTATCGAGCAAATTTTCTCCGCATTAAAATACGAGAAAGATTGTCTTTCGGGATAATATGCCCAAAGATATATTTTTCCGTTTTCGCAAAAGACCGAGTCCACAGAGATATCAATGTATTTTTGGTTTTTGACGGATGTTGCATACAACAAAACAACTTCTTTTTTTATCAAAGCGTCGTTTTCCAAATACTTCAAAATTTTCGGTCTGATTTTGACGAAAGGTCTGCCCTGATTTAACAAATCCGCGGACTCTTCATCCGATAAAATCGTAGCAATCCTGTCATAAAGCCTGTTTAACTCCAAAACCTTGCGCCAGTCGTTTTGGTTAAGCAAAAATTTTCTGACATTTTTCAAAATCCGAATTTGACTTCTTGTAAGTTTGAGTTTAAACGGATGGTCATCAAGCGAATATTTATAATCATTCGCGGGCTTCGGTCTTGAAATCTTGCAACCAATCGCTTTTAAAGAATTCAGCGATGCTCGAATAGTATCATCCGAAACCGAACGGCAAGTTATTATGTCGTTTTTCAGACAATCCAAGATTTCGTTTGCGCTGCAAGGTTTTTCGAGCAACAATTTCAAAATTTTTATCGCTCGATATGCCGTCAAACTGATTGAGTTGATTTTTATGGTTTCAGCAAGATTTTCGTTCATTGTCAGTTCAAATCCACTACGCTGACGCCGTCACCGCCCTCTGCATCCTCACCTGCTCGAAATTTCGCAACATAAGGACTTTCCGACAAATAGTCACGTATCGCCTTTTTCAAAACACCGGTACCGTGTCCGTGAATAATTATAACGTGCGGAAGCCCCGCCGCACAAGCCTTATCAAGATACGCTTCAACCTCGTTCATAGCTTCCTCGTATCTGTATCCGCGCAAGTCCAACGTATAAGAAATGTCCGTTCTGACAAATCTTTCGGGCTTTTTGGGGTGTACCAATGCTTGAGTTTTTGCCTTAATAAGCGCTTTATCATATTCGGCAAGTTTCTTTATCGGAACCGTCGTATTCACGCTTCCCAAAAGGATTATAGCCTTTCTGCCCTTATCGGTAAGACTTACAAATTCTGCCTCTTGATTTAAGTCTTTTATAACGACTTTGTCCCCCTTTTTTATGGTCGCAGGATCAATATCACGGTATTCCTCACGGAGTTCATCGTATTCATCCGAGAGTTTATCGTGAAGTTTCTTTCTTACAAGAGCGCTCTTTCTTATCGCATTCATTGCGTTTGAACGGGTTTCGTTCTCTCTGAGTTTTTTCAAAACCGCAGTCATTTCATCTTTGGAACTTTCAAATGCAGATTGGGTTTTCTTCTTATATTCGACAATAATTTTGCGCTTTTCTTTCTTTAATTCTTCACTTTGACGCTCTAATTTTTGCTTCAAAAGTTCGATTTCTTCGGCATTTTTACGAGCCTCTTCTTCTTTCTTTGCAGCCATTTCCCACATTTGTTCAAGTTGAGCAAATTTCTCGGTCGTTTTGCCTGTCGTTTCGGAGAAAATATTTTTTGCGGAAGAGATTATTTTTTCATCCAAACCTAAATTTTCCGCAATCGTCACAGCGTTACTGCTGCCTGAAATTCCTTGCGTAAACCTGTACGTTGGTTTTAAAGTTTCAGTATCAAATCGAACGCTCGCATTTTCAAAACCGCTTTGAGAAAGTGCAAGATTTTTTAAGTCGCCATAGTGAGTCGTAACAACAGAAATTGCGGATTTTTCAACCAAATCCTTCAGTACCGCTTTTGCAAGCGCGGCACCTTCCGCAGGATCGGTTCCCGAACAGATTTCATCAATCAAAATGAGCGTTTCACTATCCGCTTCATTCGTCATCAAGACAAGGTTCTTGACGTGCGAAGAAAACGTCGAAAGGCTTTGTATAATGTTCTGTTGGTCGCCGATATCCGCAAATATCTTCTTAAACGGATAAATCACCGCTTTCATACAAGGGGTATGAAAGCCCGCTTTCGCCATCAAAACAGAAAGCCCTATCGTCTTTAAAACAACCGTTTTTCCGCCCGTATTCGAGCCTGTAATTATGGTACAAAGATTTTCTTTGCCTGCATTAAAGTCGTTTTCTATAACATTATCGCAAACCCTCATCAATACAGGGTTTTTCATGCTTTGCAAAATTATTTTCGGCTCGTCAGAAATCTCCGCAGGAACACCTTCGATTTTTTGAGAGTATTTTCCTTTTGCAAAGTGGAAATCTATCTCCGCAAGAAGATTTTGGGTGTTTAAAATTTCGTCGTAATGCTTGCAAATTTCATCCGAAAATGCCCTCAAAATCCTGTCAGTTTCAATGTTTATACGGATTTCGATTTCGCGTTGTTTATTGTGAAGTTCGGTAAGTTCCTTAGGCTCGATAAAAAACGTTTGTCCTGTCGCGGAAACGTCGTGAACGATACCCAAAATCTTATTTTTTGCCTCTGCCTTGACCTGAAAAACAGTTCTGCCGTCACGCTGAGTGTAAATCGTGTCTCTCAAATCGTTCGTAAAATCAGTATCCGTAAGCAATCCGGAAATGGTCGATTTTATTGCCGCAGAAACATCCGAAAGTTCTCTGTAAAGCCTTTTTAACTCGGAAGATGCACTCTCTTTTACGTTAAGAGCATTATCAAACGTATCAAAAACATCGTCCTCCAACTCTTTTAAGACGAACAAACCGCCCGCTTTTTGTGCAAGGGTCGGGGTTTCTTCTTCATTTTTTTCGAGGAAATTTTTGACCAAACGGGAATTTTTGAGCAATTCCGCAATATCCCAAATTTCCTGCGCCGAAAGTTTTATGTGCCTTTTGGCATCTTGAAGCGAGGTCGTCAAGTCGGAGAAATTTTCGAGCGGAAGTTTCAAATTCAAGTCGCACAACTTTCTTGCTTCCGTCGTATATTCCGTTTGTTCTTTGATTTTGTCAACGTCATCATAAATCTGCGCACAAAGCGTCAAACAGCGCCCCGGCTCAGTAATTGCATTCTCCGCTATGTATTCCGTAACTTTATCAAATTCTGTAATTTCAGCTGCTGATTTCATAATAGAATTATATGACAAATAGCCCCGAAATGCTTAATTTTTTTGAACCATGTTTCTTTAAAATCCTTAACAAATTGTAATTTTGACCTCTACTCATGGTAGAATACTCAATCATGAAGAAGATATTACTTTGCTATCCTCCAGGGGATTTATCCAAAAAAATCAAAAAAAGATACAAGTTCAACACGCTTGATGTAGTTCCTCCGACAATGAGGGCTTGCAACGATTTGGGCTATATGGCAGCGACTTTGCAAGGTCACGGACACGAAGTTTTTCTGAAGGATTATAAAATCGAAGAAAGTTCCGCGCTCGATTTTCTCGACGATGTTTTGAAATTTTCGCCGAATGTTATCGTAATGACAACATCTGCACCTAATCTTCTTGAAGATTTGAAACTCGTCAGAATGATTAAGTCTTCTTCACCCGAAATAGTTATTGCGCTCAAAAGCGATCTGTTTTTCGACCCGTCAAACGACGTTTTGTGCAACTTACCGCTCGGCGGAGTAGATTATCTCATCGGCTCTGATGCGGCATTTGTATTGCCGTTATTGGTCAAGGCGCATTTTGAAGCCCCTCACATGCTTTATCAGGTTCCGTTTATTACAATTTGCAGAAACGGCTTGATGCAAAAAACGAATTTTCACGCTCCTCACGGAAGCATTAACGATTTGCCGCTTCCTGCAAGAGATTTAATGAAAAACGAATATTATTACAGACCCGACAATCAGGAAGTTATCGCAACTATCATTACGTCAAAAGGCTGTAAGCACGAATGTTTGCATTGCAAAGAACATATTTTGTCCAACGGTCAATTCACAGCTCGTTCGCCCAAAAGTGTCTATGATGAAATGCTCGAATGCTACACAAAATATGAGATTACGAACTTTTTCTTCCCCGTGGATAATTTTACGAGCGACGAAAAATGGGTCGAAGCGCTTTGTGATTTAATCCAAAAATCTCCTATGCAAGGAAACATTGAATGGATTGTAAACGTTAATATTATGACGTTTACGGAATATATGGCGCAACAAATGAAAGCGGCAGGCTGCTCTTTGGCGGTTATGAGATTTGATTCGGGTTCGGACGATTCTCTTGCCCGTTTAAAACGTGAAATAACGGTTGATGAGTGCGTTAACGCTGCCGAAATTGCAAGAAAAGCAAAAATTAAAATATTCGGTTTATATTCAATGGGCTTGCCTTGGGAAAATGAAGAACACCTCAAAGCAACAAGAAAGATGATGTTCAAAATATGTGCGGACTTTATTTCGCTTTCATTGCCCGTTCTATACCCTGATACCCCAATGGAAAAGGCATTCAGAGACGAAAATATTTTGCGCGAACCTTTGATTACAAAAGAAGGTATCAAAATTCACGCACTCGGCACTAAATTTTTGACACACAAATTCGTTCGCAGATACAGAAGAAAGACAATTCTTTTGTACTACACTCATCCGAGATTTATGTTCAAAAAATTCCTTGAAGGCATAAAAGACCCGTCATTGTTCAAAAAATATATGAACTTCCTTTCGGATTTATTCGGAAACAAACGTCGTTAATTAGCGTTTTCGTTTTTGTAATATGTTGTAAAATCCTTGACGATTTTGCGCGCAATAAGCGTGTTTCCTCTTTCGTTAAGATGCACACCGTCAGGCTTTGTCAAAAGGTTTGAAGATGATTTTTTGTCTTTAAGAGCTTCTTTCATCTCGGAGTTCAAATCTATCAGCAAAATCGAATGTTCCTTCGCAAATTGAGCCAAAAAATCGTTGTATTTGTTAATAGTCTTGTTCATCGACGAATCGGTATTCTCACCGATAATGGTTAAATTCATCATGACGACCTTGATATTCTTATCTTGAGCCTTTTGAACAATTTCGGAAATGTTGTTTTGATAATCCTTAAAAGTGCCTTTGTTAAGCCAAATATCGTTCAATCCACCCATAAAAAACATAACTTCGGGATTTTTGGAGAGAACATCTCTGTCCATTCTTTCCAAAAGGTCGAAAGAGGTATGACCTTCTCGTCCCGCAGGAATAGGCGTTATAACAATACCGTTACCGTCAAGTAAGTCAACAACCTGTCTTACGTATCCTTTTTCCTGTTCCCAACCGTATTGAGTGATTGAATCGCCAAAAAATGCGACATTAAGCGGTTTCGCAGAATTTTTCGTTAAAACTATCGACATAACAACTCCGACAAAAATTAAAATAAGAACAACAAATTTTATAAGATTTTCTTTCATGACTCCCATTTTAGCCTATTTTAGGAATTTCAGCAACAAAAAAGCCTCCTTGCGGAGACTTGTTTGTTTTATTTTTTCTTAGCCGTTGTTTTTTTCGCGGTAGTCTTTTTTGCGGTTGTTTTCTTTGTCGCTGTTGATTTTTTCGCGGTCGTTTTTTTGACGGCCGGTTTTTTGGTTGTGGTCTTTTTCACGGTTTTCTTTGTGGTTTTTTCAGCCTCTGCCGCTTCTTCAGCTTTTTTTGCTTTTTCTGCCAAATTAGCAAGGTGAGGAGAGGGAAGCCAAGTTTTGCCTTTGCCTTTTACCAAGTCTTTGTAGCAGTAGCAATCCGTGCAAGGTATACCTTCCAAAGCGGGAGCGTTACCCGTGACCATGTTTTTCGCGTAAATCATTTTCGGGTTGTTAAGCGCATTCATTAAGCCTTCTTCAAATACGTTTCCGCCGAAGTTTTTATCATAAAGCGAACAGCAGCCGAGGATTTGACCGTCCCAGTTGATTTGCGGCGCTTCCCACAAGAAATTGCAGTAAAACCAGTCGATTTCCTTGTTTATAAACTGCTTCAATCTTGAACGCGGTGTGTGAGTTTTGCCTGTTACACCCGTCAATTTCTTAACCAATTCTCTGTCCGTAACAGGGGAGAATGACGGATCCCAGTTCGTTACAAAGAAAATTTCCATTTTGAGTTTCTTTGCCAATTTTTTTGCTTTTTCGACTTCATGTTCATTAAAGCCGAAAAGGATGTATTTCCAGTTCAAAAAAGGCTTTTCGCTCTTATATTTTTTCTTGTAATAGTTAATTCTTTCAATATGTTCGATAACCTTGTCAAAGTTGCCACGGCGGCGATATTGCTTGTAGGTTTCCTGACTTGCGCCGTCAATTGAAACAACAATGTTATCGAATTGATATTTTACAAGCGCTTCTGCCTGTTCTTCCGTAAGTTTGTTCATATTTACGCCGTTGTCGGCAGTAAGTTTAATGCCCTTTTTATAGGCATATTCCATCATTTTGACAAGTTCGGGGTTCAAGAAAATTTCGCCATGGTTTGAAAGTTCAATTGTTTCAAAATCATTGTCGTCAACTATTTTTTTGAAGTTTTCAAAACTCAGCATACCGTTTCCGCAGCCGTGTTCAACCCCCTCGGGATCTTGTCTTATATAGCACGCGGGACAATCCAATTGACACAAAGTACAAGCCTCAAGACGGATGCTTTTCGGCAAGTCTTCTTTGTGTTCGTATTTTTCTACCATGTACTCATCTTTGAGTTTAATTTTCTTTTGACGCATAACTTTTGCCTTTATTTAAAAGAATATTCCTTAATAATAGTCCTATTTTCAATGATGTCAAGTTAAATCTTGCCCTCGAGTTTTGGGGATTTCAGCCAAACGTTTGCTTCCTTCATAGCCTTGTAACACCAGCATTTTGAGCAAGGAATGTCATCTCGCGGAGGAGCATTGTTCGTAACCATATTTTTTGCGTAAATCATTTTCGGGTTGTTTAAAGCATCCAAAAGCCCGTCCTCGAAAATGTTTCCGCCAAAATTATCCGTATAATTGGCACAACAACCTAAAACCTGTCCGTCCCAATTAATTTGAGGTTCCCAAAGGTCTCTGCAAAAATACCACTCGATTTTGCCTTCCAAATATTGCTCCAATTGCACAATCGGAGATGTGTTAACGTCAAGAGCGTCAATACCCGTGAGTTTTTTGACCTTTTCGGGGTTTTTAATCGGAGAATACTCTTTGTCCCAATTCATATCAAAAATAATTTCATTAACTCCGAGTTTTTTCGCTTCTTTTTTTGCCTTTTCGATTTCGTGTTCATTATGCCCGAAAACAATGAATTTCCAGTTGATAAAAGGGAAATAACTTTTGTGTTTCTTTTTATATTTGATAATTTTTTTTATGTTATCAATAACTTTTTTGTAATTTCCGCCCACACGGTAGATTTCATAGGTCTTTTGGCTTGCACCGTCAAGCGAAACCGTCACCGTGTCAACCTGATATTTCACGAGCGCTTCGGCTTGTTCGTCCGTAAGATAGTTAAGATTTACACCGTTCGTAATGGTAGTCTTTACACCGTTTTCGTAAGCATATTGGAGAATTTTGACCAAATCGGGGTTCATAAAAACTTCGCCGCTGTTGGAAAGTTCTATCTTTTTCAAAAAGTTTTCGTCTATCAACTTTTTGAAATTTTCAAACTTTAAATTGCCTATGCGGCAACCGTTTTTGACCAAATCGGGATTTTTGCGCATATAGCACGCGGGACATTTTAACTGGCAAACCGTACTCGCATCAAGTCTGATGTATTCTGGCAATTCGCGCCTGTTGGCATACTTTTCGACCAGATGTTTTTCTTCCAAAACTATTTCGCTGTTGTTTTCAAAATCAGTCATAATACCCCCAATCAATTTACCACAATTGAACATAGTTAGGCAACATGATATAATCAAAAAAATCGGAGAGTCTCACGTGAAAATTTCTGTAATTATGCCTGTTTATAATATTGAAAAGTATGTTTCGGAAGCCGTAAACAGCGTACTGTCACAGACTTTTTCGGATTTTGAACTTATCATTTTGGACGATAAATCCACAGATAACACTCTCAATATCGCGAAAGAATTTGCCCAAAAAGATGACCGCATAAGGGTTATCGAACTTAAAGAACATCAAAAACAAGGCGTCGGAAGAAATATCGGCATCCAAGAAGCCAAGGGCGAATACATAATGTTCCTCGACGGAGATGATATTGCGGAAAAAACTTTTCTCGAAAAGATGTATGCCGCAATCACCCGTTCTGAAAGCGATATCGCGATGTGCAAATTCAGAACGCTGGACGATAAAACAAAAAAAATTACGGAAACTCATCCGTTCGGCGCAATAAAAGATTTGCCCAAAGACCTTGCGGAACAAGGCTTTACATACAAAGATATAAAAGAACAATTGTTCACCATACCTAACATTGTTTGGAACAAAATTTACAAGCGTGATTTTATACTCGAAAATCACCTCGAATTGCCCGCCGTTATTACAATGTGTGAGGATATCATTTTCGGAATTAATGCAACTGTCAGAGCAAAAAAGATTGTTTACGTTGACGAAAATTTGCTTTTATACAGGATAAATCGTCCGAAAGCCTCCAGCGGCGGTCGTGACGAAGCATACTTCGACAACTTCACAATGTATGATATTTTGAGCCAAAATTTCAAGGATTTGGGTATTTATGAGGAAATAAAAAAATATTTCATAACGGATGCAATATATACTCTCATCTGGTTTTTGGGCAGAATTAAACCTTGCTTAAAGAAACGTTTTTTCAACTCGATAAAAAAATTGTTTGAAAAATTCTACAAAGAAGAATTTTCAACAGAAGAAAAAATGCTGCTTTTCGACGCTACGACTTATTTTCACCTAAACAGAGTCAGAAAAAATTCTTACGAAAAATATGTCGTTATAACCTTCCTCGACAAAATTTTCAGAATAGAAGAATGGGTAGGAGGCTGCGCGGTTGTTGTATTTTCAAAATACGAATTTTGGATAAACAAAGAATAAATTTTCTGCGCATTGTTAGGTTTGACTAACAGCAGTTACAAATCGGAAAATTTTGCGATTATTTGTTCGCAATTTTCGATATGTTTTCTCTCTTTTTCCGTGACAAAAGCCATTGGAATTACAGGAATTACGTCGTTTTCAATCGGCAAATCAATATTTCTCACAAAATAGCCGTCACAAGACGGGGGAACCAATGTCATTTCACTTGAAACAGAGAGTTTTTGACCGTTTTTTAACCGAATGATTTTTTGCGGTGCAAAAATGTAGTTCGCATCATAGTAGCAGGTGCAGCGTTTGCAGCAGGGCAGATTTCCGTTTTCTTGCAAGTATTTACGGAATTTTTCCGCCTTTTCGTTTCCCCAAATTTTCCAGAAATTATCCTCTGTAAAATTTCCGACCGTATTGTACAAACAGGTTGCTATATCGCCATTTGGCAAGATAAACGGCACTCTCCACGGATACGAACAAAGTCTTTTTCCTCTGATTTCAGAGAAGTTTTTTCCGTAGTATAAAAAGCGCTCTTCCTCAGTAAAATTAGGAAATTCCACCACTTTAAAATTGCCGCGGTATGGGTTCAAATTATTAAAAAATTCATTAACCTCAGCAACGTATTTTTTATCAAATTTATAATTTTTATTGGTTTGCAAATGCAACTTTTGGCTGCTGGAAAAGCCTGATTTTTCGCATATTTCTCGGGTTTCGTTTTCGATTTTTTCATCAACAAAACGAGGATGATTTAAAAACAAATGTGTTAGTTTATCCTTACAAATCAACTCTGTAAATTCTTTCATTTCCTCAATATTTTCGGGTAATACGACCGAATTTACGATATGAAAGAAAGGTTTGTTTTTCGACGAAATTTTCTTAATTTCTTTGAGGGCAGACATCGTTTTTTGAAAACTGTTTTTGCAGCCCGTAATTGAGTTTTGAGTATTTTCAAGTCCGTGCAGCGACAGGGTTAGCGTTGTTTTTGTTTTTACTATGGTATCAAAATGGTCAAAAAGCAAAGCCCCGTTTGTGATTACGTGAGTATAAAGACCTTTTTTGTATGCAAGATTTAAAAATTCGTCAAAATTCTTATGTAGCAGGGGTTCTCCGCCCATTATAACCAATCTCGGATGTTCGATTTTTTGAGTTAAATCGTCAAAAAGTTTGCCCCATTCAACCGCGGAAAGTTCATTGTAGTCTGCCTTTCTGAACTCCTCTCCTTGGGTGCACATATTGCAATGAAAATTACAACGAAAAGTCAGGTATATTAAAAATTCCATGTTTGCAATTTTGGGCATTTTTACCTCATAAGTCTCCTTGATTATATATTTTTGAGGATTAAAAAGCAACTTGACAATATTCCTCAAAAGTCTATATACTTGACTGTGTGCAGAAAAAGGAATTTTAATGGGTCGTTTATTTTACTCAAGAAAAGTTGTAAAACTCGAAAAGTCACATCTTTCTGAAGAATACAAAAACAAAAGCGAACTTCCGAAACATTTACGACTTGATTTAAGCACGGTTTGCCAGTTAAAATGCCCGTCTTGCTATATGAGACAAGAAGAAGAGGCAGTTAAAAACGGTTGCAAAATCGGAAACATGAAGTTTGAAAACTTCAAAAAATTGGTAGACGAAAACGACATTGAAGATATCGAAATTTCAAACAGCGGTGAAATTTTTCTCAACCCCGATTTGGTCAAAATCCTTGAATATGCCCACAAAAAGCATATCCGCTTGACCGCCGACAACGGTGTAAATTTAAACAATTTAACCGAAGAACAGGCTGAAGCGCTTGTAAAATATGAACTTGCTTCAATGACGATTTCTCTGGACGGTGCAAGCCAAGAGACCTATTCAAAATACAGAATCGGCGGAGATTACAACAAAGTCATTGAAAATATAGAAAAAATAAATAAATATAAAAACAAATACAAAAACGGTTGCCCCCACATTGTTTGGAAATTCATTGTTTTCGGGCATAACGAACACGAAATTCCTCGTGCAAAAAAAGAGGCAAAAAGACTCAAATTAGAAATGAAATTTGATGCAAATTGGGACCCGAAATACTCCCCCGTCAAAGATAAAGAAATGGTCATAAAAGAAACAAACATTCAATCTTTGGACGTAAACGTTTCCCCCTGCGAGCAATTAAAAGAGTTTGAAGACGGTGATGTCGATTGGTTTTTCTGTCGAGACCTTTGGGATGGTCCGCAAATTAATTGGGACGGGCAAATTCTCGGCTGCTGTGCAAATTTTAAAGAAAATTTTGGCGGAAATGCATTCAAAGACGGGCTTTTAAATGCTTTAAACAACCCGAAAATGATTTACGCAAAAAACATGGTCACAAATAACGCAAAACCCGCAAAGGATATTCCCTGCTCGCGTTGCTGGGTTTATCGCGACATGTACAAAAACAACAAATGGTTAAAATCACCAAAAAATGAGAGCAAAAAATAATGGCACCCAGAATCCGCAAAAACTTTGAAATGAAAGACAAATACATGTTTGAGGCATACAAGGATAACTCCGAGTTGCCCCAAAAAGTCAGAATTGAAGCAAGTTCAAAATGCCAATTAGATTGCGTCCAATGCTATATGAGATTAGACCCCGAAGGTGTTGAAAAGGGTTGCGGACTCGGAAACCTAAAATTTTCGGATTTTAAAAAATTTGTTGACGAAAACAACTTTGAAAGCATTGAAATCTCAAACCACGGCGAGATTTTTCTCAATCCCGAACTTGAAAAAATCATAAAATATGCCTACGAAAAAGGAATTGAACTTTACGCGGGAAATGGTGTGAACTTGAACTATTTGCCCGATAAAATCGCCGAAGCGCTTGTAAAATATAAATTCGGGTCAATGGACGTATCAATCGACGGTGCATCTCAACAAACCTATCAACAATACCGCGTTCACGGTGATTTCGACAAAGTTATTGCAAATGTTGAAAAAATCAACTTCTACAAGAAAAAATACAAGTCGGATTTACCTGTTTTAAACTGGAAATTCATCGTTTTCGGACACAACGAACACGAAATTCCACTCGCAAAAAAAATGGCAAAAAAATTGAATATGAACATCCAATTTACGCCGAATTGCGCACCCGAATATTCACCGTTAAAAAATGAGGCAAAAGTCATAAAACAAACGGGTTTGGAAACAACCGACCTTGCCCCTCATATTATGCTTGAAGAATACAACAAAAAAACCTCGGATTGGTTCTACTGTGCCTTTTTGTGGGAAGAACCCCAAATCAACTGGGACGGAAAAATTCTCGGTTGTTGTTCGCTTTATAGTGACGATTTTGGCGGAAATGCTTTCAAAGACGGCTTTTTAAAAGCAATGAATCATCCGAAAATGATTTATGCAAAAAATATGCTTACCCACAAAGCACCGCCCGCAGAAGGCATTCCTTGCACGCATTGTTATGCTTTTGAGGACTTAATGGAAACAGGTTGTTACATGAAGTCGCCCAAGCAAATAAAACTCGAAGAAGAAGCCTTGAAAGCCAAGAAAGCAGCCGCAAAAAAAGCCGCTGCAAAGAAGAAAAAAGCTTCGACAAAAACAAAAACATCAAAAACGAAAAAGCCCTCTAAATAAGAGGACTTTTTGATTTTAAAATTCAAACAATTTTAACTACAACGAGCAGTCAAAGAAATCTTTGCGCAACGCTTCATTGACCTGCAAGAGACGCTTTTGATATTCGTCAACTTTTTCGTGAAGTCCTTTGGCAATAATTTCATCAAGCGTTGAAAATTCAAGTTCCGATTTGAGTTTACCAATCGCTCTATGCGATCTTTCGCCGTTTATCGTATGTTCGTTTTCGGTAATTTTGTTCAAGGCTCTTTCCGCGTGTTCCAAACAATAAAGTATCGAGCGCGGAAAATCCTTATTCAAAAGAAGAAATTCAATAACGTTTTGCGGAGTAACGTTTGAATAGGTTTTTCTAAACATTTCAAACGCGCTGACACTCTTCAAAAGTGCCGTCCATTGTACGATATCAAGCGACATTCCAATCATACTCAAGTCAGGCAGCAAAATAAAATATTTTACGTCCAAAATTCTCGATGTCTGATCGGCTCTTTCGAGCATTCTGCCGAGCCATGCGAAGTTCCAACCCGCATTATGGCTCATTGTTCCGTCTTGTATGCCCACGTACAATTGGCAAAATTCCTTGATTTCCGTGAAAAAGTCGTGAGGATTATTGAGCATTTGCTCTTTAACGTTTTCTTCCTTCAAACGGTGATAGAATTTATTGATAACCATCCACATTTCAAGAGTGATGGTTTCCCTTATGCAACGCGCATTTTCACGGGCATTCGCCACGCAATTAATTACGCTTCCGACATTTTCTTCATCCAATGTCAAAAAGTACATAACGTTTTCAGACGTTGCATTCGAGTATTTTTTATAAAATTCGTCCGAGCAACCCGCAGTTTGAATTACAGGGTCCCAATGTCTTGCTTCCCCCGGCAAATCGAGTAACAGGTTCAAGTTTACATCTATTACTCTCGCAATGTTTTCTGCGCGTTCTATGTATCTGCTTATCCAAAAAAGAGAATCCGCAACTCTGCTTAACATAATTCTCTCCTTTCTTGTTGTTGCTGTTGTTGTTGATGCTGCATATATTGTTGTCCCTGACCTTGTTCGGGAGCGCCTTTATCGGGTGCAATAACCCACGTATCCTTGCAGCCGCCGCCTTGCGAACTGTTTACGACAACAGAACCCTTCTTCAACGCTACTCTTGTAAGTCCTCCTGGGAGAACGTAAATGTCTTCGCCCTGAATGATATAAGGTCTCAAATCTACATGACGACCCTCAAAACCGCCGTCTACAATAGACGGAACTCGGCTTAAAGAAATCATCGGTTGCGCGATATAATTTCTGGGATTTGCCTTAATTTTTTCCTTGAACTCTTCGCGTTCTTTTTCCGTTGCCTTAGGTCCTACGAGCATTCCGTAACCGCCCGATTCACTTACGGCTTTGACCACCATTTTGTCGATATTGGCAATTACGTGCTTCATTTTAACTTCATCCTCGCAAACAAATGTCGGCACATTCGGGATGATGTTATCTTCACCGAGGTAGTATTTGATAATTTCGGGAACGTAAGTGTAAATAGCCTTATCGTCCGCAACACCGCATCCCGGGGCATTTGCAAGAGCAACATTTCCTGCCTTATATGCCTCAAAAATTCCCGGAACACCAAGGAGTGAATCAGGTCTGAATGTCATCGGGTCAAGGAATTCATCATCAATACGACGATAAATTACATGAACGGGAACGAGACCTTTTGTCGTTTTTGCATAAACTTTTTTGTCATTAACAATCAAGTCGTTACCTGAAACGAGTTCTACACCCATTTGTTGAGCGAGGAACGAATGTTCAAAATATGCCGAATTATAAACCCCCGGGGTCAAAACGACAACGTGAGGATTATCAACATGTGCAGGAGCAAGGTATTCCAGCATTGCTCTCAGTTTTGCCGGATATTCGTCAACAGGTCTGATAGCACATTTTGAAAATACTTGAGGGAATGTTTGCTTCAAAATTCTTCTGTCTTGCAAAACGTACGAAACACCGCTCGGACAACGCATATTATCTTCCAAAACGTAGAAAGTACCGTCTTTATCACGAACCAAGTCCGTACCAGTAATGTGCGCCCAAATTTTCTTTGGCGGAACCAAACCCATACACTCTTTTCTGTATGCCGTACAGGTTTTTATCAATTCTTCGGGAACAACTTTGTCACGCAAGATTTTTTGTTCACCGTAAATATCGTTCAAAAAGCAGTTCATCGCTTCCGTACGTTGCTTTAAGCCTTTTTCAAGATTTGCCCAAGTTTTGGCTTCGACAATTCTCGGAATTACGTCAAAAGGAATGATTTTTTCCGCACCGTCTTTATTTCCGTATACGGCAAAGGTAATACCGATATCCATAAATGATGCTTCCGCAGTTTTCTGTCTGCGTTGCAGCTCACCGTCAGGAAGTTGGTTAATCGTTTCTATAAGAGCCTGAGCGCAAGGTCTGGGCTTGCCGTCTTCGTAAAATAGCTCGTCGAAAAATCCTTCCGTATCGTATGATTCAAATTTCATAAAAAATACCTCGTTAGTCGGTTTCTTCCACATTTACCGCAACTTTTAAGGTGTGCGGTCCACCGCCTGTGATGACACCCTTTAACGGGCTTACATCACCAAAGTCCCTTCCTCGGCTGACGATAATGTGTTCTTCTCCTGCGACACAGTCATTTGTCGGGTCAAATTCCAAAAATCCGACATTCGGAATGTATGCAAAAACCCACGCATGCGTAGCATCTGCACCTATCAGTTTCGGCTCGTCATTTTTCTTTCTGGTATGCAAATATCCGCTTACATACCCGCAAGAAAGCCCGATTGAGCGCAAACATGCAATCATAAAATGTGCAAAGTCCTGACATACGCCTTTTCTGTCTCTTAATGTTTCGGCAGGAAGTGTACCTATTCTCGTTGTTCCGGGGGCATAGGTAAAATCCGTAAAAATTCTGTGGTTTAAATCCATAATCGCATCAATTATGGGTCTTTCGGGCGTAAAACTTGCAAGTGCATATCGTTTTATCGCTCCGTCAAACAAAACCAACGGAGATTGATACAAAAACATTGCGGCTTCAATATCTTTCAATTTTTTGGGATTTTTAAGTAAATCTCTGACCTCTTCCCAAGCGGGAGATGTCGTCGGAAATACATTGTTTTCGACAATAACTTCACCTTTTGCCACAACTTTAAAGAGTTTGTGCTCGTCTTCAATGCTGAAAGCAGTTAATTTATTGCCGTAAATATCTTCTCTATTCACCAAATAAGCAGGTTTCGGGGTGATTTCAACCTGATGAGAAAGCCATTTTTGTCTGTCGGATTTTCTCGGCTCAAGGTGAATTATGTGCTGGCTGATTGTGACAGGCAACGAATAATTATATTCAGTTTCGTGGATAATTCTGTACTTCAACTAAACCTCCGTCGCCATTGCCGATTTCACACCTTTTTGACGAATATGTATCAAATATTCTCTATTCAACAATTCGTCAATATTTTCTATTTCTTTTATTCTCGCATCACAATATTTTACAAGCGTTTCACGCTTATTGTCATCACATTTCGTAAGGTTGTAAACATCAACCAAACGCAATTGTGACACGAGTTTCAAAACTTCTTTATCAAGTTGTGAGAAAAATACTTTATCCGTTGCCTGAGGCAATTCGTTTATTGTTTTCTCCATCATCGAGGCTTGATAAGCCACGCTGTGCGGATTAGATTCGTCACACAACAACAAGTCGATTACGGGCGCAGCGTGAAGTTTTGCACCGTATCTTCTAAAATACGTCAAACTTCCGTCACAAACTTCCAAAAATGAAGTGAGGATTTGTTTTTCGTCGGCAGATTTTTCCTTAAACAAGTTTTTGATAAGTTTCAAGGTCAAAAAGGCTCTTTCAAGTCTTCTGCCGATATCCAAAAATCTCCAACCGTGACCTCTTGTCATACCTTCTGAAGTTAAACCTTCAAAGGCCGCGGCATCGGAAATTATTCTTTGCAAATACGGCAAAAGCGCAGCAGCATCTTTACTTTCGGGAACTTTATGTTCACCGAAACTCTTTATAAATTGCCAAGAATCTTCCGAAATTCTGTCTCTTAATTGAACCGCCAAAAATCTTATTCTTTTGAAAATCGGTTGAAGTCCGTCATCTTCGGTCTTTTTCATGGTCAAATTCCAAAGAATATCTTCAAATTCACGGTTTACGCAAATATTTTCCTGCCATGAATTTAATAGGTACGGAACAGAAACCGCGAAATCCGCAAGTTCTCTGTCTGCAAGTCTTTTCGCGACACCGCGAGCAATTCTTGTCAAAAGTTCGGCACGTTCAAGATTTTTGCCGAGTTTGAACAAATTATCCGCGGTTCTGCTGGGCAAATCTCCGCCCGCTCTTGAAAGCGCTATCATTTCGGTATGTTTGTTTTTGTCGTTGTCACTTGTGACATCACCGTTTGAAACAACCCAAATATCTTTTTCGATAACTTTTTTGCCGCTGTTATCCGTAACCCAACCAAAACCGCCTGCAAGCACGGAATATTTATCTTTCAAATCCGAGGTGAAAAATCTGAAATGCGCGTCACCTTGAGCATATTCACCGTTATTAACATAAGGTGTTGTTGACGCTTTTACATATTCTTCCGCCGTAAAACCTTCGGGGTTTTGCAAAATTCTTTCGGTCAAAGCGAGTTGAGCCGTGGTTGTCATTTTTTCAAAAATCCAATGTTCGGTTTTGCCAAAAGCATTGTAGAACATGACTTTTTCGGGGTTTTGCATAACTTTTTCGCGAGATTTTTCATCTCCGAGCCAATAAGTTTTTACAGGTTTAATAATCAAATCTTCTTTAAGGAAGTATTGCGCAATTTGAGGCAAAAACGCTCTTATGACAGGCGATTCCAAAATTCCCGTACCCAAAGCGTTTACGACCTTTACGTTTCCGCTTCTCACCGCGCTGATTAAACCTACCGCGCCCTCGCCCGAGTCAATTCTGAGTTCCAACGGGTCGCACATTCCGTCTTCCACACGGCGCAAAATCGTATTGATTTTCTTTAGTCCCGTAAGGGTTTTCAGGTAAACCTTGAAACCTCTGACCGAAAGGTCGTCGTTTTCAACGAGTTGGATTTTCAAATGTCGCGCAAGGATTGAGTCTTCCGTTCTTTGAAATCTTTCGGGCTCCGATGCCAAAAGCACCGCACCGCCGTCTTCGTTTCCCGCCAAAATGGTTTGTCTGAATTTGTCAAAAAATTTATCCATCCTTTTGACGTTCAGGTCGTGGAACAATTCAGGATACGCTCTTGCCATAGAAAGTCTGTTTTCAAGCGTGCTTCCAATGCCTTCGGGGATTTGAAATCTGTCATTTACCGCAACAAACGAGCCGTCTTTATCCCTTACGATATCCGTACTCATAAGGTCGATAAAGTCGCTCTCTATTGGTTTTCCCGTCCAAATCATTTGCAGAAAATCAGGATTTGCAAAAACCAATGCGGGCGGAACTATACCGTCTTTTATGAGTTTTTGCTCACCGTAAATATCTTTTGCAATAAGGTTGTAGAGTTTAGCCCTTTGAGCCAAACCTTTTTCCAATATTTCCCATTCTTCCGGCGAAATAAACAAAGGAATAGAGTCCAAACCCTTTGATTCCGTGTCGTTATCCTGAATAAGAGTTTGATAATACTGGGTGTAATTCAAACGTTTTTGACGTCTTTCGGCTTCGGATTCGCCCATTTCTTTCAACTTATTCAGTAACTTTTCGGTTAATTTTCTGGGAGTCGACTCTTTTTCAAAAAGTTCGTCGTAAATTCCGTCTTTAACTTTGTAATCGGTAGAAATATCGTACTTCATAAATTATCCTTAACGGTTAGTATTTTAACATGTTTTTTAAGTGTATAAAATACAATATTATGTTTTATAAAGATGAAATTTTGAGTAGTTTTTGTTGGGTTAAGACCCAACCTACGGTGCTTATTATTTGTGATTTTAACAAAATATTGTATAAACAGATTCTTCGGTCTTTCAGACCTCAGAATGACGTAGCATATTTACCGTCATACTGAGGCTTTAGCCGAAGTATCTGTATTTAGCCTCATTTTAACAGATTCTTCAGGCGTTGCCCTAAAAATGACGTTGTATATTTGTCGTCATATTGAGCGGATTTTTGGTAGAGTGGAGTCGAGCAAAGCGAGCGAACTCACAAGTAGGAGATTTTCGACGGAACGACAAAGACAAAGTCTGAAAGTGAAGTCAAGAAAATCGACCGCCCGAAAATCCAAGACAGCGTAGCAAAGTATCTTTTTTGTCAAAATAGACCCTAGTTTAGGGTGACAAAATGTTTACAGATTCTTCGCCTTTCGGCTCAGAATGACGAAAAAGAGATACGTCATACTAAGCGTAGCGAAGTATCTTTTTCAGCATCTTTTAAACCCAATTATTAATATCTGAAGTTTTTATCTTTCATTTTTTGGATTTTTCGATAAATTTGAAAGGTATAGTAGTTATTTGTCAAAATGGATTGGAGAACTTTATACGTTTCGGGGTCTGAGGTTTTATTATATTTATCGCTCAAAAATCCTTCGTAAATCGAAAGTTCTTTCTTCATTCTTTCAAAAAATTCTTTTCTGTATTTCGGGTTTACTGCCTTATAGAAAAACATAAACGAGAAAATGTGATAGTGCATAAATGCATTTTCGAGTTTGAAGAAAATACATTGTTCCAAAAGGTCGTTTTTAATCATTTCGTACATTTTGAAACAGTCGAAAGTAGTTCTGTCTTTGAGGTTGCTGGAAGATGTCGCTCTGTTTACGCGATAGAAAACAAGGCTTTTTTCCAAAACGGTAACTTTTTTTGCTCTGAAAATCGCTCTGAAAGAGAAAACGTCGTCTTCACAGAACATTCCTCCGGGAAATTTAATATCGTTGTCGATAAGGAAAGATTTTTTATAAATCTTGTCCCAAACCACGTTGCATTTGTCGAACAAATCGTACGGTACAACGTCTTTATAGCAAAATCCGTTATGGAATTTTTGCGGCAAATCCGCATAATTTTGAAATTCGTGTTTTTGAGAGAGAACGCCTGTGTTGTCGTCGATTGTAGCAAATTTGCAAACAGTCATATCCGCATCATCTGTCGAAATTTTGTTGTACATTTGTTCAACGCAATCGTTTGTATAAGCATCATCAACGTCCAAAAACATTATGTAATCCGCCGTTGATTGTTCAATTGCGATATTTCTTGCGTAACCTTGACGATAGTTTTTATCAAGTTCGATGAGTTTAATTCTGGAATCTTCTCTCATTACGGCTTTTACAAGGTCGACGGTATTATCGGTTGATTTGTCATCAACGACAATTATTTCAATATCTTCAAAAGTTTGGTTCATACAATTGACCAAACATTCTTTTATGAAAAGTCTGGCATTATAAACGGGTATAATAATCGAAACTTTTGGATTCATTTTCCACTCTCACTTCACACTAACTATTTCTCTATATTCTTGATTATTTCACAAATTCTTTTGATGTCAATAGTGCTTAAATCCGTATAAAGAGGGAGTTGTAGCACTCTTGCGCAGATGTCTTCCGCAACAGGGCATGCCTGATGTGTTTTTAAGTACGGTAATGTGTTCAAAGTCGGGTAATAACAATGCCATGCGTAAATTTGCTCGTCACATAATGCCTGATAAACTCGGTCTTTTTCCTCAACCGATTTCAAAATTATTATGTAATAAGGATATTTGTGCGCTACATTAGGTTGTTTGTAAGGTCTGCCGACACATCCGTCCAAATATTTGTCGTAAGCTTCACAGAGTTCTTTTCTTTTTTTGATAATTTTGTCAATGTATTTTAAATTTGCAAGCCCCATTGCGGCGTGGAGTTCGGAGAGCCTTGCGTTTATGCCGTCGCGAATGAATTTATCGTCAATATGACCGCATTGCTTAATAAGGTCGAATTGTTCCATAAGTTCTTTGTTTTCGCTGAACAAAGCCCCGCCTTCCGCCGTGTGGAAAAGTTTGCTTTCTTGGAAAGAAACCACGGAAACATCACCGTAGTTTACGAGCGGCTTGCCGTTATATTCCGCACCAAAAGCGTGAGCAGCATCGTAGATGACTTTGAGATTGTGCTTTTTGGCAATCTCTTCGATTTTTTCGATATTACAAGCCCAACCGAAGATATGTACCGGCATAATAGCCTTTGTTTTCGGGGTGATTGCCGATTCGATTTTGTCCGCATCAATCGTTAAGTTGTTCGGCTCGATATCTACAAAAACAGGTTCGCATTTTTCTGCCAAAATCGCAGTAGTCGTAGCGACATAAGAAAACGGAGTTGTGATAATCTCGCTTTCCGCGGGGATATCAAGAGCGTGGATTGACATTTGCAAGCCTGTTGTCGCACTTGTTACGCAGGTGATATTTTCGACCTTTAAATACTTTCTGAGTTTGTCTTCAAGTTCTTGAAGCAAAATTCCGTGGTCGGTGAGACTTCCGCGCTTGTACGCTTTTTTTACATAATCCGTAAATTCGTTTATCGGGGGCAAAAACGCTTTTGCCGTAAAGATTTCTTTTTTCATAACTCTCGCTTTCACATCAAGAGTAGCAGTTTGTACAAAATATGTCAACAATGCCTGTTTCATTGACAATAAGACCTGTTACGGATTAAAATATTTTCAAGAGGAAAACTTATGACCGACAGAATCAACGAATTTATTACCTATATTACTTTCAGATGCAATTACAAGTGCAAAATGTGCACGCAGGAAGGCATTTCGCAAATGAAAGAATTGAGCGCAAAAGAGTGGGACAAAATTTTTAAAGATATTGAAAAAAATTATCCCGATTCAACGTTGATTATTCTCGGCGGTGAACCCACTTTACATAAAGATTTTGTCGAAATTTTAGAGCGTGCGACTTGCAGAAATATCAATAAGCACATTGTCACAAACGGTTATTTCCTCGAAAAATATCTTCCCGATATTAAGAGAAACTATTGCGGTGTAACTGTTTCGATTGACGGAATAGGCAAAACCCACGATACTATCAGAAACCATGAAGGTGCATTTGAAAAAGCCGAAAACGTTCTTATGAAAATGCACGAGATGAACCAACATCTTTTGCCTGAAGAAGAACCGATTTACTACAACATAAATTTTGTTATGTTACCCGATAATATTGATGAAATCTATGATTTCATTGACAGGATGCTCAAACACGACCCGAGAGAAATCGTCCTCAACCATCCGAGATACGTTTCTACGGAAAAAGATAATGAAATGCATACAATTATGACGGATTTGTATACGCATTCTTACACGCAAAGACTTATGATGCGTCAAGATACGGGATTTTCGGAAGAATATGTCCAAAAATTGAACAAAATTATAGAGGATATTAAATCAAAATACGACCCCGAAATAATTAAGGAATTTCCGAATTTTACCGAACAGGAAAGACTTGATTATTACAATGACGAAAAGGCTTATAAACTCAGAAAAAATCAAAGATGCCTGTCTCCGCAAAAAATTCCGTTCTTCTTCCCTGACGGAACTGTTGCAAGTTGCTTGTACAATGTTTTGGGCAATGCTACAAAACAACCGATTGAAAAAATTTGGAATAACGAAATCGCAAATAAAACGAGATTTTATCTGAATAAAAACGGAAACTTTCCGACCTGCGCAAGATGCACTTGCTTCTATAAAGAAGAATGCGAAGAGGAATAGCGGATTTTCGGTAGAGTGGAGTCGAAAAAACATAACGTCATTCTGAGGGCAACGCCCGAAGAATCTGTTTCGACAATATCTTATAAATATCATGCTCAAAAGATGCTGAAACGAGTTCAGCATGACATTTTATTGTCACCCTGAATTTATTTCAGGGTCTGATTAACGAAAAAATCCAGAAAAAAGATATTTCGCTTCGCTCAATATGACGATAAATATACAACGTCATTTTTAGGGCAGCGCCCGAAGAATCTGTTAAAATGAGGCTAAATACAGATACTTCGGCTAAAGCCTCAGTATGACGGTAAATATGCAACGTCATTCTGAGCCGAAAGGCGAAGAATCTTTGACAATCACAAGTGATAAAAATACTTTTACCAAAGAATGCAGGTTGCATCTTAACCCAACGAAAGACACTTCGTCTAATCCACAAAATGGTGTATTTATGAATGCCAGAGTAAGCAATAATTTCAAAAACTTTTCTCTGTTGCCACGTCGCAACTCCTTGCAACAGTAGCATTTGCAAATTTTATTAAGATTTATTTATGAATTTTTAAAATTTTATCAATTTTTGTTCAATTTTGATTTTATACTTGCATAAAATGTAGGTAAGTTTTATAATTATAATAATGAATTATTAACCCCCTAGTCGGGACTAATAAAAAAAGGAGAATTTTAAAAATGATGAAAAAAGGTTTTACTTTGGCAGAAGTCTTGATTACACTCGTAATCATCGGCGTTGTTGCATCAATGACAATTCCGACATTGATGAACTCAACTCAAGGTACTGAGTACAAGACAGGTTTCAAAAAAGCTATGTCAACTCTTAACCAAGCGTTCTCATTGAACTACGCAATTACAGCAACTCTTCCGGGCGAAGATGACTATGCTTCAAACAAAGGTATGTTGGATTACTTCTTCAAGAAGAGATTGTCAGTTATTTCAACTTCAACCAGCACTTCAGCATTCGCAACAGGTGACGGTGTTACAATCACAGCATCTAACGACAACAACGTATTCTACACATCAGACGGTATGAGATACGTGTTCAACATCGACAACAAATCAGGTGTTGCTGACTCAACAGGTGACAAATACTACGGAACAATCCTCGTTGACGTTAACGGTGAAAAAGGTCCTAACACTTTGACAACTGACGCAACTAACCCGAAAGATACTTACGTAATGACATTCTACGGAACAAGAGTTGTTGCAGGTATCCCCGGTAAAGAAGACGGTGCATCAGGCGCTGCTAAAACAATCATGATGGAAAAGAAAACAAAAGAATCAACAAGAAATAACGGCTAATAACTTGCTCGTTTAGATGAATTTGTTTTAAAGAATTAAAAACCGCTCAGAAATGGGCGGTTTTTTGTTGGGTAAAATAAGTCTGATTTAATTGAGAAGATGCTTAATCAGAAACTTCGCTACGCTGTCTTGGATTTTCGGGAGAGTGAAGTCGAAAAAACATAACGTCATTCTGAGGGCAGCGCCCGAAGAATCTGTAAACATTTTGTCACCCTGAACTCGTTTCAGGGTCTGATTACCAACAGATAATCGTAATATTTTTGATTAAAGTAATTTATAAAGTTATAATTAATGCATGAACAAATCTTATGCAGTATATATTTTAACGAACTACAATGAAACAACATTTTATATTGGTGTAACAGGAAATCTGAAAAAACGAATATGGGAACATAAAAACAAAGTTGTTGATGGTTTTACGAAAAAATATAATGTTGATAAGTTGGTTTATTTTGAACAAACTGAAAGCATAGAAGCCGCATTAAACAGAGAAAAACAATTAAAACGCTGGCATAGAGACTGGAAAATTAATCTCATAAAAGAAGTTAATCCAACTTTAAAGGATTTATCATCTGATTTATAAGACTCTAAAGCGAATTTTTGAAAGAATGAAGACGAGTGAATGCAGGCAAACTTAAAAGTAAGATGCTGAAACGAGTTCAGCATGACATTTTATTGTCTCCCTAAATTTATTTGGATTATTGAAAGATTCCGAAACAAGTTCGGATGACACCTTTATTGTCACCCTGAATTTATTTCAGGGTCTTGGTTGTTAGATACTTCGGCTAAAGCCTCAGTATGACGGTAAATATGCAACGTCATTCTGGCGGATTTTCGGGAGAGTGGAGTCGAGCAAAGCGAGCGAACTCGTAAGCAGGAGATTTTCGACGGAACGACTAAGACAAAGTCTTAAAGTGAAGTCAAGAAAATCGACTACCCGAAAATTCAAGACAACAGCGCCCGAAGAATCTTCGACAATAACAAGTTAAGATAGTTTTACCAAAATCTGTTTCGAAGAATATTTCTGCACAAAAAAAGAGCGGCATTTCTGTCGCTCTTTTATTTCGCTTGATATTATCTCGCAAATTATTTTGAAGCACCTGCTTTTTCGATGATTTCTTTTTCTACGTTTGCAGGAACTTGTTCGTAGCACTTGAATTCCATTGAGAATGTACCACGACCTTGTGTGTTTGATCTCAAGTCTGTTGCGTAACCGAACATGTTTGCAAGAGGAACTGTTGCTCTGATGATAACGTTTCCTGTATTGCCTTGAGGTTCTTGACCTTCTACACGTCCACGTCTTCTTGAGATATCACCGATAATTGTACCTGTGAATTCATCAGGAATTTCGATTTCAACCTTCATCATAGGTTCAAGAATGCACGGTTTTGCTTTGCGGCAACCTTCTTTGATAGCCATTGAACCTGCAATCTTAAATGCCATTTCTGAAGAGTCGACTTCGTGGTATGAACCATCATAAAGTTCAACTTTAACGTCAATCATCGGATAGCCTGCTAAGATACCGCCTTCGAGGGCTTCTTCCATACCTTTTCTTGCAGGTTCGATGTATTCTTTCGGAATAGCACCACCGACGATTTTGTTTTCAAATACAAAGCCGGCATTTTCTTCTGCTTTTGAAATTCTGATTTTAACGTGACCGTATTGACCTTTACCACCTGATTGACGAGCAAATTTGGAGTCTTGGTCTGCGCTGCCGAGAATTGTTTCTCTGTATGCAACTTGCGGTTTACCAACGTTAGCATCAACTTTAAATTCTCTGAGCAAACGGTCAACAATAATGTCGAGGTGAAGTTCACCCATACCTGAAATGATTGTTTGACCTGTTTCAGTATCAGATTTAACTCGGAATGAAGGATCTTCTTCAGCCAACTTTTGAAGAGCGATGCCCATCTTATCTTGGTCTGCTTTTGTTTTAGGTTCGATAGCAACTGAAATAACCGGTTCGGGGAATTCCATTTTTTCAAGGATAATCGGTGCTTTTTCATCGCACAAAGTATCACCTGTTGTTGTATCTTTCAAACCAACTGCTGCACAAATGTCGCCTGCGAATACTTCTTGGATTTCGTTTCTTTGATCAGCGTACATTTGAACAAGTCTCGAAATACGTTCTTTCTTGCCGTTTGTAGCGTTCAAAACGTATGAACCTGCTGTCAACTTACCTGAGTAAACACGTAAGAATGTTAAACGACCAACAAACGGGTCTGTCATAACTTTGAATGCCAATGCTGAGAAAGGTTCATCATCTGATGAGTGTCTTTCAACGATTGTGCCGTCTTCGAGTTCACCTTCGATTGCTTTTACATCAAGCGGTGAAGGCAAGTAATCAATAACTGCGTCCAACATCAACTGAACACCTTTGTTTTTGAATGCGGTACCGCAAGTTACAGGAACGATTTGGTTGTTGCAAACTGCTTTTCTCAAAGCCTTTTTAAGTTCTTCAACCGTCGGTTCTTCACCTTCCAAGAACTTCATCATCAAATCGTCATCTGTTTCCGAAATTTTTTCTACCATATCGGCTCTGTATTGTTTTGCTTTTTCGAGCATATCTGCAGGAATTTCTTCATCTTTAATATCAGTACCGAGGTCGTTTGTATAAATTTCAGCTCTCATGTTCATCAAGTCGATAAGACCTGTGAATTTGTCTTCTGCACCAATCGGAAGCAAGATAGGAACAGCGTTTGCACCCAAACGAGTTTTGATTTGGTCAACAACTCTGTAGAAGTCTGCACCTGTTCTGTCCATTTTGTTAACGAATACCATTCTCGGAACTTCGTAACGGTTAGCTTGTCTCCAAACAGTTTCTGATTGTGATTGAACACCACCAACTGCGCAGAATACAGCAACAACACCATCCAATACACGGAGTGAACGTTCAACTTCGACTGTGAAGTCAACGTGACCCGGGGTGTCGATGATATTAACTTGGTGACCTTTCCATTGAGCAGTTACTGCTGCTGATTGGATTGTGATACCACGTTCTCTTTCTTGGTCCATAAAGTCGGTTACAGCTGCACCATCGTGAACTTCGCCGATTTTGTGAGTTTTACCTGTGTAAAACAAGATACGTTCGGTAGTTGTAGTCTTACCTGCGTCGATGTGAGCAGCAATACCGAAGTTTCTGATTTTTTCTAAAGGGCATTGTCTTGGCATTTTTTGTATTCCTTTATTTTACTGTAATATTTAATTTTAGCGATAAATCGCCAATAAAATCTTCTCATAAACATAAAAAAATACAAAATAATTTATTTATAAGATGTTACATTATCCGATTTTAAGTTTTTCCGTGGTATGATTTTTGTGTGTTTGAAGTTTAAGGAGCAATCATGAAAAAAATCTTTATTGAAGACATAAAAAATTACGAAGGACAAGAAATTACCCTCAAGGCTTGGCTTTACAACAAACGTTCAAGCGGAAAATTACACTTTCTCCAACTCCGTGACGGTACGGGAGAAATTCAAGCGGTAGTTTTCAAGGGCAATGTTTCGGAAGAAGTTTTTGAACTTGCCGACAAAATTACTCAAGAATCATCGGTAGAAGTTACAGGTACGGTTAAAAAACACGACCGTTCAAAAATCGGTTATGAAATCGACGCAACAGACGTTAAAGTCATCTGCGGTTCGGAAGATTACCCGATTACCCCGAAAGAACACGGTCCTCACTTCCTTATGGAACACAGACATTTGTGGCTTCGTTCATTAAAACAAAAAGCAATTTTGAGAGTAAGACACAGAATTATCAAGTCAATCCGTGACTTTTTCGACAACCACGGTTTCACTCTCGTAGATGCACCTATTTTCACTCCAAATGCTTGCGAAGGTTCAACAACTTTGTTTGAAACAGATTACTTCGACCAAAAAGCATACCTTTCACAAAGCGGTCAACTTTATATGGAAGCCGCTTGCGCAGCAGTTGGAAAGGCATACTGCTTCGGACCTACATTCCGCGCGGAAAAATCAAAAACACGTCGTCACTTGACGGAATTTTGGATGGTAGAACCCGAAGTTGCATTTATGGATATTTTTGAAGATATGGATTTGGCAGAAGAATTTGTTGAATACATCGTTCAACAGGTCGTTGAACATTGCCGTCCCGAACTCGAAACTCTTGAACGTGACATTTCAAAACTCGAAAACATCAAACGTCCGTTCCCGAGAATTTCTTACGACGAAGCAATCGAAATCCTTCACAAAAAAGGTAACGACACTCCTTACGGAGAAGACTTCGGCGGCGACGAAGAAACACTCATTTCGGAAGAATTTGACAAACCTGTTATGATTCACCACTATCCGATGAGCGTTAAGGCATTCTACTTTAAACAAGCAGAAAACGACAAGGCTGCCTGCGTTGATATGATTGCTCCCGAAGGCTACGGCGAAATTATCGGCGGCGGTCAACGTGAAGAAGATATCGACAAATTGATGGCTAAAATCAAAGAACAAAACTTGAACCCCGAAACTTTCGACTGGTACTTGGATTTGAGAAAATACGGCTCGGTTCCGCACGCAGGTTTCGGTTTGGGTATCGAAAGAACTGTCGCTTGGCTCTGCGGACTTTCTCACGTAAGAGAAACTATTCCGTTCCCGAGACTTATGGACAGATTGAAACCTTAATCATAACTTCAAGCAACAAAAAGGACGGCATCAAAACCGTCCTTTTTTATTTCGCATTTATTTTTATTGCTACTTTTACGGATAGAGAATATCGTCGGGATTTTCGGGCTTTGTAGTTTCAACCCCCGTTGACTCAATATAATTTTCCATTTCGTCAACGCAATCCGACAAATCCCAAAATTTATTTTGGATACTCAAAGTCATTCCGATTGGGATAGAGATAATTCCTCTTTCCTTTGAAACCCAAATATGAGACAAATAAGTTTCATCAGCCGGACTTTTCGTTTCCTCGGGCGGGAATAAAAAGGCTTTAGTCTTATATTTTTTATTAGACAAAATTGAAAGCGCAGGATAGCCGTTTGCCCAAATATATCGTCTTAAATCTTCGTTAAAGAAACTGCTCAAATCCTCATCTGCCGCAGGAACGTATATATGCGCCCCACAGTTATCCAATTTTTCTCTTATATAATTAATATTTTCATTCCAATAATAAGTATGAACCATCTGCCAGCAGGTCAAAACTATTCCGCAAAACAGAACAGGCACATAGGCTCTGTTAATAAGTTCTTTTTGCTCGGGCATTTTGAAGTATCTGTAAATAACAATCCCCGCAAAAATCGCAGGCATTGCCCAACACGGAATACTTCTCATGTGAATTTCCCACATAGGAACAAGATATGTATTCAAATCCGTCACCATATTTGCAAGATATGCAACGTATATCAAGCCGATTGCAAAGGTTTGCCAAAGTTTCAACTTTCCTTTTTTGAATATTAAAAGACAGAGCAAAACAGCCGTGATAACGAATAATCCGAAGTTTAAATCGAAAGTATGCGGTATAAAATCAAACATTTCCTTGAAAAATCTTATTCCGTCCGAATGTTCGTGTTTGTTAAGAATAACAAAAAATATCGTATATGCC
>CEAC01031409.1_pt1 | contig 31440 bp, 20 predicted proteins | sample 557411 | NCBI WGS metagenome assembly CEAC01 (sample SAMEA3182094, study PRJEB8094) | gut metagenome | biome: human; feature: gut; material: Stool; isolation source: human stools | place: Canada | collected 2012-02-21
CCGCAGAGCGCGGGACTAGGATTGACATCCCGCGGTGCCTATGCATTCCCAACCAACGTAGTCCGCCTTTTGGGTGGCCTGAGGCTAGTCAACCAAGGCCTTGATCAAGCCTCGCTCTTTAGAGCGGGGTAGTTGACTTACTTTTCTTTGCGTACGGAAATCTGGCCTTGACCTTTTCAAGCATGCGTCCTGCTGCTTCCTGTTCGGCCGCTCGACGACTCTTACCCTCTCCCACTTCTTCAAGTTCGGCCTTGGGTACGGAACAGGCACAGACAAAATGCTGGCAGTGCGCCGCGCCCGTCACCTTGATGATTCGGTAGGAAGGAACCGGAAGTCGACGCGCCTGCAGAAATTCCTGAAGCAGCGTCTTGTGGTCCTTAGCAAGACGTTCGCCCGACATCGCCTTCGCGGAAAGAATCGGCTCGTACAGACGCAAAATGACGTGCTGAGCCTCTTCGAAGCCGCCGTCAAGAAACACCGCGCCGAAAACCGCTTCGCAGGCGTCGGCAAGAATAGAGGGGCGATCGGCGCCGCCCGTCTTGAGTTCGCCCTCGCCGAGATAGATGAACTGCCCGATCTGAATCTGCGCGGCGATCTCGTCGAGCGCCTTTTCACAAACCAGATTGGAACGCACGCGCGATAGCACGCCTTCGGTGAAGTGACGATCGCGTAGGAAGAGCGCGTGACCGATGACGCAGTTCAAAACCGAGTCGCCCAGAAATTCAAGGCGTTCGTTGTGCTCGGAAGCAAAACTGCGGTGTGTGAGTGCTCGCTTTAGTAACGCCTTGTTTTTGAACTGATACCCGATGCGGGATTCGAGTTCTTCGGCCGGCAGAAGCACACGTGTAACCTGAGCTGACATAGTTCTTCTCGCCTTATTTGATCGAACCGACGCGGCTCATGTCGCTGAAGTTGGCCCAGATGAGAACGGCTTTGCCTACGATCATGTCGTCGGTCACAAAGCCCCAGTAGCGGCTGTCCTCACTGTTGTCGCGGTTGTCTCCAAGCACGAAATACTGATCCTGCGGCACCTTGCAGGTAAACCCGTTGCTGAAGTAACGGCAAGCGTTGCCCACGCGCGGATAGGGCTGACCGCGCAGTCCCGCCGGATAGCGGTTGTCAACGGCTAAACGATGTTCGTGTTCGCCGAGCTTTTCCGTACGTTCCTGCAGAGTCACCATCGAGAACGGATCAACCCAATCACCCACAAGCGTCTGCTTGACCACTTCGCCGTTGATGCGCAGTTCCTTGTTGACGTAGGACACGGTATCGCCGGGCAGTCCCACGACACGCTTGATGTAATCCATCGATTCATCCATCGGATAGCGGAACACCATCACGTCGCCTCGCTGCGGGGTGCCGACGTCAATGATCTTTGTGTTGGCAACCGGCAGACGAACGCCGTATGTGTACTTATTCACCAGAATGAAGTCGCCGATGTAAAGGGTCGGCAACATAGATCCCGATGGAATGCGGAAGGGTTCAAAAAGGAAGGAACGCAACAGGAACACGATCAGAATCACCGGGAAGAGTCCTGCCGTGTAATCCAGCCACCAGGGCATGCGTGTGTCACGCGCATACATATCGTTGCGCGCCTTGATGACGCTTGTCTCGCCGCGATCGATGGCTTCGCGGTTGGCGGTCTCAAATTCCCGTGCCTTGGCATCGGCCTCAGCTCGGCGGCGCGGACGGAAGTAAAACTTCTCGGCAATCCACATCACGCCGGTAAAGACCGTCAGAAGAAACAAAATCAGTGCAAAGTTCATTTTTTCGAGCTTTCGAAAGCGATCTGCCGCAAGCGGTCAAGCACCCCGGCAGAATGATTTGAATTCTGAACAAAAGCCGGCCAACGATGTAAACGCACCGTTGCCGGCCTACCTTTTTATTTGTCGTCGACCTGAAGAATGGCAAGGAAGGCTTCCTGCGGAATTTCCACGCTGCCCACCTGTTTCATGCGCTTCTTACCAGCCTTCTGCTTTTCCAAGAGCTTCTTCTTACGCGTAATGTCGCCACCGTAACACTTGGCAAGCACGTTCTTTCTTAAGGCCTTCACATTTTCGCGAGCAATGATGTTTGCGCCGATGGCTGCCTGAATCGCCACGTCGTACATCTGGCGCGGAATGAGACTGCGCAGGCGGCTAACGATCTCGCGGCCGCGAAACTGTGCGTTCGTGCGGTGAATGATGGTGCTCAACGCATCCACGCGATCGCCGTTGATGAGCATATCGACCTTGACGACGTCGCTTGCGCGGTACTCTTTAAACTCGTAGTCCATGGAGGCGTAACCGCGGGTTATTGACTTCATACGGTCAAAGAAGTCGAGCACGATTTCAGCCAGCGGCAGTTCGTAGGTCAGGTGAACCTGACGTCCGTGGTAGGCCATGTTGATCTGCACGCCGCGCTTTTCCTGACACAGCTTCATCACCGCGCCCACGTAGTCGTTAGGCACAAAAATCGTCACAGTGTCGATCGGCTCGCGAATCTCGGCAATCTTGTCAACCGGAGGCAGCTTGCTCGGGTTTTCCACGCGCACGACTTCGCCGTTGGTCATCAACACTTCGTAGACCACGCTCGGTGCCGTCGTAATGAGGTCCATGTCGTATTCGCGCTCGAGACGCTCCTGCACAATGTCCATGTGCAACAGCCCGAGGAAGCCCGCGCGGAAACCGAAGCCCAGGGCCTGAGAGACTTCAGGCTCAAACTGAAGCGCCGCATCGTTGAGCTGCAGCTTCAGAAGCGCTTCGCGCAACGCGTCGTATTGATTGGACTCCACCGGATACAGACCGGCAAACACCTGGGGCTTGACTTCCTTAAAACCGGGAAGCGGCGCCGAAGCAGGATTTTGAGCGTGCGTAAACGTATCGCCCACGCGCGCTTCCTTGAGTTCCTTGATGCCTGAAACCACAAAGCCCACTTCGCCGGGCTTGAGGCAGTCGCGCACCTGCGCCTTGGGCGTAAAAACGCCGACCTGCTCGACGAGGTGAGTGGCGCCGGAAGCCATCAGCATCACCTTGTCCTTCGGACGGATGACGCCGTTGACGACTCGAACGAGCGTGACGATGCCCACGTAGTTGTCAAACCAGCTGTCGATGATGAGCGCCTGCAGCGGAGCATTTTCGTCGCCTTTGGGAGGCGGCACGTCGCGCACGATGCGCTCGAGAATATCGTCGATGCCCATGCCGGTCTTGGCCGAGCATTCCACCGCGTCGGTGGCATCAATGCCGATGACGTCCTCGATTTCTTCCTTGGCGGCGTCGGGATTGGCGCTTGCCAAGTCCATCTTGTTGAGAACCGGCACGACTTCAACACCCAGATCGATAGCCGTATAGCAGTTGGCCACCGTCTGTGCTTCCACGCCCTGAGTGGCGTCGACCACCAAAAGAGCACCTTCGCAGGCCGACAGAGAGCGGCTCACCTCATAGGAGAAGTCGACGTGCCCCGGGGTGTCGATCAAATTGAGTTCGTAAATCTGACCGTCCTTGGCCTTGTACTTAAGACTGGCCGTCTGAGCCTTAATCGTGATGCCGCGTTCGCGCTCGAGATCCATGCTGTCGAGCACCTGTTCGCTCATCTCTCGATCGCTCAGACCGCCGCAGCGCTGAATCAAACGGTCAGCCAGCGTCGACTTGCCATGGTCGATATGGGCAATGATGGAAAAATTACGGATATTGTCCATTGAAAATTACGTTGGGTTTATCGTGGGATACAGGCCGATCGATCGAGCATTTCCAAGGACTCGTGAGACGATCCTTTCGCGCGCAAAGCCAAAGGCGCACCGTCACACCAAGCCTCGCGACCGACCTTTTGGGAAATTTTGGCGCATTTTATCATGCGGCTTCATACGAAAAAGACGCAAAACCAACGTCCGAAACGCTTGTTACGAGAAGCTTTCGGTTTGTTTCTGAAAAAGATTTTCGAGCACCGGCATCTTTGTTTTTGGGGGCTATTGCGCTAGACTCAGTTTCCTTTTCATTTCCGCTTCTAATTTTTTGACCGTGAGCTCAGAAATCCGTCTCGACAATGTCCGCAACGAACTCATCCGTGTGATGAGCGTGTTGGTGCAGTGCACCTCGCATATGCAGGCGCAACCCCATGAGGCTCGCCTCAGAGAACTGTGCGATGCCGTTCTCACTGAAGGCGAAGACGGCGACATTGAGGCGGCGCTCGCTCACTTCAAGGCCGAAGAGCCCGGCGGATACGGCTATGAGAAGCTTCTTACCATTGCGGAAGACTGCGCGGAAGCCGTTGTCGACGAGCGCGGTAGCGCCCTGCTTTTGCTGATTCCGATCATGGCCTGGAGCCGCTACCGCAACTATCACGGCGTGCTCGACGAAGATGTGCTCGAAAAAATCGCCGATTGTGTGCGCAAGAGCTTTTCCTCACCTAAGGCAAACGTCGTGATGGGTTCGCACATGCTCTCGGCCGATCATCTCCCAGAAGCGTTTCGCGATGTGCGCGGCCTTCTCGAACGGATGCGCCGCCTCAACCACGGCGACGTATACGACATCAGTTCTTTGGTGCGCGAAGTGCCGCCGCCCGACTTTGCCGACAGCCGCTACATCCTTTGCTCCGTCTCAGCTCAGAACACAACCGACCTGTTCCGCAGCACCGACGACGGCCTCGTTGAGGTAGCCCGCGGCATGATGGATTTTTGCCTGCAGGTGCACGAACTGCTCGAGCTCACCATGATCGGTTCTGTCTTCGAAGTGCAGCCCGTCGGCGGTTTTTATCAGAGCTGGCGCGAATCTGAAACCACGATGCGTTCCTGGGGCCTGAAGTCGCTCGTTGACTTTGCGGGCAGCATGGGTTACGAACCCAACCAGCTGATCGCTACGCTCGGCCTATTCGTTCCCAATTCGCGCGAACAGGACAAGATGAGCGAACTGCGCATCGGCCTTACCCCCAAAAACGAGCGCGATCACGTCATCTGCGGCGTCGCCTGGCCCGTGATTCCTGAAGAAGTCGATGCATTTTCAGGTACGGCGCGCGACATCCTCGAGAGCAAAGGTCTGAAGTACATCGTCGAGCATGAACAAAGTTTCTCGCTTGAGTGGTGCGAGGACTGCGGCTCTCCTCTTTACGCCACCCCCGACGGTCTGGTGGTGCATGTGGAATTGTCCGGAGCAGACGCCGTTTCCGAGTTTGCGCCCACGCTCAACTAAAACAACTTCAACCGACAGAAAAAAGCCTGAAGGCGAGGTTTGTCCCGCATTCAGGCTTTTGTGATCGGCCGACAGTCTCGTCGGCCGTCGTTGCAGCGATTTAGGCCTTTTCGACCTTGAACTCGAATCCGTTCTCGCCGTAGTCGCACACCACCTTGTCCTTAGGTGCCGCGCGGCCCTCGAGAAGAAGTCGAGCCACCGGGTTTTCAAGCTTGTCCTGTACGGCGCGCTTGAGCGGTCGAGCACCGTAGACCGGATCAAAACCGGCCTGGGCGATCGCCTCGAGCGCCGCGGGCGTCACTTCGAAGGTGATGCCCTGCGCGGCGATTCGTTCGGCAAGCTTTGCCACCTGAATTTTGGCAATCGACTTGATGGCTTCGTCGTCAAGAGCATTGAAGACCACGATTTCATCGATACGGTTGATGAATTCGGGACGGAAATGCGCCTTGACTTGTTCCATCACGGCATCCTTGATCGCTTCCGGCTGAGCGTTCGCCTGCATCTGCTGGATTTCGCCCGAGCCGAGGTTGGATGTCATCACGATGACCGTGTTCTTAAAGTCCACCGTGCGGCCCTGTCCGTCGGTCATGCGGCCATCGTCAAGAACCTGCAGCAAGACGTTGAACACGTCGGGGTGCGCCTTTTCGACCTCGTCGAGCAAAATCACGCTGTAGGGCTTGCGGCGCACGGCCTCCGTCAGGTAGCCGCCCTCTTCATAACCCACATATCCGGGAGGCGCACCGATCAGACGAGCCACCGAGTGCTTCTCCATGAATTCGCTCATGTCGATTCGCACCATCGCCTCATCGCTATCAAAGAGGAAGTTGGCTAGCGCCTTCGTGAGTTCTGTCTTGCCCACGCCCGTAGGGCCGAGGAACAGGAACGAACCGTAGGGACGGTTGGGATCCGAAAGTCCGGCACGACTCCTGAGAATCGTATCGGTCACGCAACGCACGGCCTGGGACTGTCCCACTACACGCTTGGAGAGAGCCTCGTCCATGTGCAAAAGCTTCTGACGTTCGCCCTGCATCATCTTGCTCACCGGAATGCCGGTGGCGCGACTCACGACTTCGGCAATCTCTTCGGCGCCCACACTCGTGCGCAACAGCTTGGGCTGCGTCTCAAGCGTCTTTTTCTCGGTGCTTTCGGCTTTCTTGAGCTTTTCCTCGAGCTTGGGCAGAACGGCGTACTGCAGTTCAGCCAGACGTTCGTAACGGGCCTCGCGGCGGCAGGCGTCCATTTCACGGCGCACGCGGTCAATTTCGTCGCGCACGTCCTTTTCGCCGAGAGCCTGGCTCTTTTCAGCCTTCCAGATTTCTTCGAGATCGGAATACTTGCGCGAAAGCTCTTCGATTTCCTTTTCAATGGCGCTCAGGCGCTGACGGCTCGCGTCGTCGGTTTCCTTTTTCATCGCCTCGCGTTCGATCTTGAGCTGTATCAAGCGGCGTTCGAGCTTATCAAGCGCTTCGGGCTTGGAGTCGATTTCCATCTTGACACGGCTGGCAGCCTCGTCAATCAAGTCGATGGCCTTATCGGGCAGGTAGCGATCCGTGATGTAGCGGTGCGAGAGCTCGGCGGCCGCCACAATGGCCGGGTCGGTGATTTCGACGCCGTGGTGCGCTTCGTACTTTTCCTGCAGGCCGCGCAAAATGGCAATCGTATCTTCCACGCTCGGCTCGTCGACGAGCACTTTCTGGAAACGGCGTTCTAGAGCCGCGTCCTTTTCGACGTACTTACGGTACTCGTCGAGCGTCGTCGCTCCGATCACGTGCAGTTCGCCGCGCGCCAGAGCGGGCTTGAGCATATTGCCTGCGTCCATGGAGCCTTCAGTCTTGCCCGCACCCACCATTGTGTGCAGCTCGTCGATGAAGAGAATGATGCGGCCTTCGGCAGCCGTGATTTCCTTCAGAAGCTTCTTTAGGCGCTCTTCGAACTCGCCGCGGTACTTGGCGCCGGCAATAAGGCCCGCCATGTCAAGCGAGAGCACAGCCTTACCCTTCAGACCATCGGGCACTTCGCCGTTGACGATACGCTGCGCCAAACCTTCAACCACAGCCGTCTTGCCGACGCCGGGCTCGCCGATCAGCACCGGGTTATTTTTCGTGCGGCGCTGAAGAATCTGCATCGTGCGGCGGATCTCGTCGTCGCGTCCGATAACGGGATCGAGCTTGCCCAAACGAGCGCGCTCAGTGAGGTCAACCGTATACTTCTTGATGGCGTCTCGCCCGGTTTCACCTTCAGCGTCCGTGACGCTCTCGCCGCCGCGCACGGCTTCAATGGCTGCTTCGAGAAGCTTTTTGGTGACGCCGGCCGAAGCCAGAATGCGAGAAGCTTCCATATCGGCGCCGGCCAAAGCAAGCAGGAACATTTCCGTCGAAATGAACTGGTCGCCGCGCTGCATCGCCTCCTTTTCCGTGAGATTCAAGGCGCGGATCAAGTCGCGGCTGACCTGTACGTCGCCCGACGTGCCCGTCACCTTCGGAAGGCGCTCCACCGCAGCTTGGGCCTCATCGCGCACACGCTTGGCGTTGCCGCCCGAGCGCTCGATCAAGCTCGAGGCACTGCCTTCCTGATCGTTCATCACGGCCAGTAGCAAATGCACCGGCTCGATGTACTGGTTGTCGTGAGCAAGCGCCAGGGACTGAGCTTCACCCAGGGCCTGCTGAAATTTCGTTGTCAGTTTGTCTTGTCTCATCTAATCCAATTCCTTACTTCTGTCGAGACTTCATCACCTCGACGTTAATGGCTATGTGGGGTTGGTTTTTCCTCATTTCAAGGAATGCAATTCCGAAAAAGTTTCTGAATTTTTCGCGGTTTTTTGCCCTAATACTGTGCACAGGCCTTTGGCGGGGCTACAATGGATGGCAGTTTTTCCAATTTGTATAAAAAGATCGGCCAATCGCGCGTCACTGCGAGGGGCTGTTCGCTCATTACGAAAGGAAGATGAAGTGACTGTCAATCGTCGTACTTTGATCGGCACCGTCTGTGCCATCTCCGTTTTCGGTGTTCCGCTGATTTCCTCGGCCCAGACCGGAACCCGCTCCAATCCCATCAAGATCGTCGTTCCCTACCCGCCCGGAGGCCCTCTGGACGTTTCGGCACGCGCCATTGCCGAAGCAGTGCACGCTGACCTGGGCAACGTCATCGTCGACAACCGCCCGGGCGCCGGCGGCAACCGCGGCGTGACCTATCTCGCGCAGCAAAAGCCCGACGGCATGACGTTGTGCGTCGGAGCCGTTGCCACACACGCCGTCAACCCGAACTTGTTCAAGAAGCTTCCCTACGACCCGATCAAAGACTTTGAGCCGGTTACGCTCATCGCTCACGTTCCCAATGTGCTTGTCGTCACGCCGGAATTTCAGCAACGTACCGGCATCAAATCCGTCAAAGATTTGATTGCCTACTGCAAGGCAAATCCCGACAAGCTCAACTACGCCTCCGGCGGAAACGGTTCGGCCGGTCACATGGCAGGCGAACTTCTCAAAGCCAAAGCCGGCATCAAGATGGTGCACGTGCCCTATGCCGGTGCCTCGGCTGCTCAGCTTTCCGTTCTTGCCGGCCAAACCGACCTCATTTTCGACAACCTCTCGTCGGCTTCCGCCAACATTCAGGCCGGCAAACTGGTTCCGCTTGCCGTCACCACGACCAAGCGCGCAGAAGCACTTCCCAATGTGCCCACCATGGTCGAAGCCGGTGTGACCGGGTTTGACATTTCGACCTGGTACGGTCTGTTCGTGCCGGCTAAGACGCCTCGCGACATCGTCATGCACCTCAATAGCGTAATTACCAAGGCGCTTGCGAGCGACGACATGAAGAAACGTCTGGCTCGTCTAGGCGGCGAATCTGCACCGTGCAAACCCGAAGAGTTTGCCGCTTTGATCAAGACGGAATTGGCAAAATACGCCGAAATCGTCAAAGCCTCCGGAGCTCGCGTCGACTAATCAACAGCTCACGGGGCATCCCGGCCGGCGTTTGATTGTCGTCGGCCGGGTGTATGTGCGCAGGCGCCGTACGTCATAGAAGAACAAAATGGCGCCTTTCCTCGGTCACTTCAAACACATTTATGGTTGTAGGGAATCGCAAAGACTTCTGGTCGGGCATCCTTTTTGCCCTGCTCGGCGTCTTTTTCATCGTATTTGCCCAAGAGCACGAACTCGGTCAAGCATCCCGCATGGGACCAGCCTACTTTCCAACAGTTTTGGGCATTCTGCTGGCAGCTATCGGACTTATCGTCGCTCTTCTCGGTTATTTTCGTAAAGCCCCCATCACGGAAACCGGCGAAGACACCGGCGAGATCATGCCGTTTCGTTGGAATATTCTGTTTTTGATTCTGGGCTCCATTCTGGTCTTTGGGCTAGCCTTGAATACTTTCGGACTGATGCTCTCATTGGCGGCAATGATTTTGATCGCCGGACTTGCATCGCCCGACTTTCGCATCAAAGAAACACTTGCCATCATCCTTGTATTGGATCTGTTGGCATGGCTTATTTTCGTCTACGGCGTCGGGATGCTTGTGCCCGTCTGGCCCGTCTTCATGTAAGTAGGAGCCGGAAATGGATCTGGGACTCATCTCGAATCTGATGTTGGGCTTTGACACCGCCCTTTCATTTCAGAACATCCTCTACTGCACCATCGGCGTGACCATCGGCACGTTGATCGGAGTGCTGCCCGGCATGGGACCGGTTGCAACGGTAGCCATGCTGCTTCCGGCAACGTACGCACTCCCGCCAACTTCAGCCTTGATCATGCTCGCCGGCATTTATTACGGTGCTTCCTATGGCGGGTCAACCACCGCTATTCTGGTCAACATACCCGGCGAAGCATCTGCCGTCGTCACCTGCCTGGACGGACATATGATGGCCAAACGAGGACGCGCAGGCTCAGCGCTTGGCATCGCTGCCCTCGGCAGCTTCTTCGCCGGGTGCGTGGCCACGCTTCTGATTGCCGCTTTTGCGCCCCCTCTGACCGAGCTCGCCTTTCAGTTCGGACCGGCCGAATACTTCAGTCTGATGGTTCTCGGTCTCGTCAGTGCTACGGTACTTGCCACCGGTTCGCTGCTCAAAGCCATCTGCATGGTGTTGCTGGGCTTGCTTTTAGGGTTAATTGGCACAGACGTCAATTCCGGAGCTTTCCGTTTCACCTTCGGTCTGGATGAACTGCAAGACGGCATTGATTTCGTTCCATTGAGCATGGGCTTGTTCGGCTTTGCTGAGATCATGCGCAATTTGGAAGGCAATATGAGCAGATCGCTCGTACCGAACAAAGTGAAGAATATCCTTCCGTCCTGGCAAGAAATCAAAGTATCCGTGGGTCCCATTGTTCGCGGTACCGCTCTAGGGTCCATTCTGGGAGTACTGCCGGGAGGCGGCGCTCTCCTGAGCTCTTTTGCAAGTTACACGGCTGAAAAGAAACTCGCTGGCGACAAAGCCGATCCTCCGTTCGGCTACGGCAACATCCGCGGCGTTGCCGGTCCCGAATCAGCCAACAATGCAGGTGCACAAACGTCGTTTGTCCCCATGCTCACGCTCGGCATCCCTTCCAACGCCGTCATGGCTCTGATGATCGGCGCCATGATGATTCACGACATTGTGCCCGGACCTCAGGTCATGCAGTCTGACCCGGGGCTTTTTTGGGGCTTGATCATTTCCATGTGGATCGGCAATCTGATCCTCGTGGTTCTTAACCTACCGATGATCGGAGTGTGGGTACAGTTGCTGCGTGTGCCTTACCGCTGGCTCTTTCCTGCAATTCTGGTCTTCTGCTGCATCGGCGTGTATTCCATTAACAACAACGTATGGGATGTCTGGATCGCCATCTTCTTCGGTTTCGCGGGTTACGTTTTCGGTAAGCTCGGCTGTGAAACCGCGCCATTGGTTCTGGGCTTTATTTTGGGTCCGATGATGGAGGAAAATCTCCGCCGAGCCATGCTTTTGTCTCGCGGAGATCCCTCTGTGTTTGTATCCAGTCCGATCTCGTGCGGACTGCTCATCGCTGCTGTCCTAATGGTCTTTTTGGTTGCCGCTCCGGCCTTCAGAAAGACACGTGAAGTCGCGTTTAAAGAAGACTGACAGCACACCCGCTCTGACAGTCTTGAAGGTTGGGAAAGTTCTTCGCTTTTCCGACCTTTTCTTTTTTAGCGGAAGCAAAGGCTAGAATCCGCCTGCGTTCGATTTTTTTATCTTTTACTTCAATGTCTCCGCATTCTGCCTGCGTCTTCGAAATCACCTGCTCCCTACCCCTTGCGAGCGAATCCCTGCCCGATGCTTTTACACAGGCTCCCTGCGCACGCATGAAAGCCGCCAGACAATTCGTGGTGCAAAAGGGCATGATCCGCCAAGGCTTCAAGGGGCGTGCCGGCCTCGGCATTTTCGAAGAAAACGGTCGCACCTGGGGAATGCTGGTGTTGGAGCCAGCTGCGCCGCTTTTGTTTGCGCCTCCCGCTAAGCTGTCAGCCAAACGCCTGTGGCCCGGCATGCAGGAAGAAGATGTTCCCAATATCGAATTGATCAACGGCAAGGGCGAAGCTAAAACTCTCAAGACACGACTGGACGAGATTTTCGAGCCGTTTCCGCAGCGAGACTATTTCAGGGGCGGACGCGAGCAGGCCGAACGTCGTGCGTTGTGGCGCCGTGTTTTGACCGATGCTCTCACGAGTCCCGTTGTGCGTATTGTCCAAGAACTCAACATTCGTCACCGCGACGCTCGGCTGACGGAACTCAACGAATGGTGGTGCGGCAAAAGCCCTACGTTTGAATGCCGTTGGGATCAAACGTTCTACGCGCCGCGATCAGGAGCTCGTTTTCTGCTCGAGTGGATGCTCATCGGGCGTCCGCACTGCGAAAGCTCCCCCATGCAGACCGAGGAGTCCGCGCCGCGTCCCGTCGTTCTCTACAGCGACGACGACATTTTGGTAATCAACAAACCTGCACGTTTGAGTTCCGTTCCAGGCGTCCGCGAGAAAGTCTGCGCTAAGACCATGCTAGAACGCCAATACGGCGAACTGCATGTCGTGCATCGACTGGACCTAGACACCTCGGGCCTGCTCGTTTTCGCTCGCAACAAGCGATCGCTTGAACATCTCAACAAGTCGTTTCGCGAGCGTGACACGCACAAGATCTACGAAGCACGCCTCGAAGGAGTCATCAGCGAACAGCAAGGCCGCATCGAACTCCCTCTGGCACTCAATTGGCTCGATCGTCCGCGGCAATGCTCTCTCACTGAAGATGGCGGCGGAAAGGCGTCGGCCACAGAATTTGTCGTGATCGGCACGCAGCAGACTGCGGGAGGATCGAAAACTCTCGTGCGCTTGAGACCTGTCACAGGCCGCACGCACCAGCTGCGTGTGCATTGCGCCAAAGGGCTCGGTTGCCCCATTGACGGCGACCCCTTTTACGGTCATCCGGGACTTGAAGGCGAAACCGATGCCACACGCCTGTGTCTGCACGCCGCAGAGCTCACCTTCGTACATCCGACTTCCGGCGAACCGGTCACTTTCAAGGCGCCGGCCGATTTTCCGGATTTCTGACAACCAAAAAAGATGTGTTGCGCAAACAGATTCCCGCATCGAAAATTTTTGCTATCCGAGCGCCTGCGCTATGATTAGAAAATCGCCTGTCGGTCGAGCCTGTCAGTAACACGCTCACGCCGTCAGTCCTATCCTTTTTTGTAAGACAAGAATGTCAGATCAACCACATCCTGGACCGGAAACTTTTCTTTCCCGCAAGGAGCACATCTGATGCGCGCCGCTGTTGAACGTGTGCTGCACGATGTGTGGTCGCACCGCGGCATTGCCGCCTCTCTACTCTACCCTTTTTCGCTTGTCTACCTTGCCATCGCACGACGCCGGGCAGCTAGGACTACACCTGTTGAACTGCCGGTGCCCGTTGTCGTTGTCGGCAACATCTACGTCGGCGGCACGGGCAAGACTCCCATCACTATCGAGCTCGTCCGCGAACTGAAGGCCGCGGGCTTTACGCCCGGAGTCATCAGCCGCGGATACGGGCGCGCCAGCAAAGAGCAACACCTTGTCGAAGACGACTCTCCGGCAAGCACCGTCGGCGACGAACCGCTTTTGATTCGCCGCGCCACCGGGGTTCCTGTAGCCGTGGGACGCGACCGCGTGGCCGCAGGGCGTCTGCTGATCCGAAGCAATCCGAGCGTTAATGTGATTGTCAGCGACGACGGTCTGCAGCATCGGCGCCTTGCGCGCGACGTTGAACTTGCCGTCGTCGGTGCTCGAGGGCTGGGCAACAGCTGGGCGCTTCCCGCAGGCCCCCTGCGCGAACTCCCCTCGCGTCTGGACTCTGTTGATGCCATCGTTCTGAGCGCTACCGAAGATACTATTGAAAGTCGTACGCCTCGCTTTGCCGCCACTTCCCAGCTCGGGGATGTCGTGCGTCTGTGCGACGGCCGCCGCCGCTCAATCGAGGACATTTCGCACCGCATCGCCGAAAAAGAAGCCAAGGTACTTGCTGCGGCCGGCATTGCCGCGCCCGATCGCTTCTTCAATATGCTTGCCGCTCACGACATCGTCGGCAAGAACTTGGGATTGGGCGATCACTTTGCTTTTGATACGAATCCGTTTGCGCAGTCCGACGCACGCTACATCTTCATCACCGGCAAGGACGCGGTCAAAGCCATGCAGAACCCGGATATCAAGAACGACCGCCGCATTTGGGTCGTCGAGTACCAAACACAACTTGACCCCTACCTCATCCAGTTTGTAGTGGAAAAGCTCACGGATGCGGCCGAACGCAAACACATTGATATCGTACCGCCCACGGAAGAAATCACGCACTGAATCAAACCATGAATCGCGCTTGCTTGAGTATCAGTCTTGCCGCCTGCTGCCTTCTGGCCGGCTGCTCCACGCAGTCAGTCCGGGCACCCGCGTACAACATCAAACCCGGCAACGTCTGCGTCATTCAAGATTCAAGCAACCGAAAGGTCGCCTACAACTCCGTCATCAAAGGTCTCAAGCGCAAGGGCTTTTCCGTGAAGCGCGTCGGCGCGGGACAGACGAAAAACTGTTCCCGCGTCTTTTCCTGTCAGTCGATTTCCCGCTGGCAGATCGCCAACTACACCTCCAACATCCATCTGCAATACTGGGAGCACGGCAAGCTTGTAAGCGAAGCCAAGTACGATGCGCCGACAAACGAAATCAACATCTCGAAATTCATCAGTACGGAAGATAAGATCTTTCAGCTGCTCAATGAGATGCTTCCCGGCACACGCACTCTTCCGAGCAAATACAACTCCCGCTGACGAACGCTTCGTCAGCCGAACATTGAAACGACAATATTATGGACAGCCGCCTTACCGAAGTTTTGGTCTGCCCCGTCTGCAAGGGGCCTCTTCATTTTGATCAGCAGAAGTCTGAAATGCAGTGCGCCAAGTGCGCGCTCGGCTTCCCGCTTGACGGAGAAATCCCGGTGATGCTCACCAAGGAAGCGCGAGAACTCACGCCCGAGGAACAAGAAGCCGCTCGTATCAAACCCGCCAACTAACGAAGGACTTACCATGGGCTTTGTAGTAATCGTGCCGGCGCGCATGTCGTCTTCGCGCCTGAAGGAAAAGCCGCTTGCCGACATCTGCGGCAAGCCGATGGTTGTGCGTACCGCCGAGCGCGCTCTCGGGTGCGGTGCCGATGCGGTTTTCGTCGCCTGCGACTCACCGGCCATCGTCAAGGCCTGCGAAGAACACGACATCAAGGCGCTTCTGACGGATCCGAACTGTCCGACCGGCACCGATCGTCTCGCCGAAGCCGCCGCGGCTCTGGGCCTAACCGACGACACGATCGTCGTCAATGTCCAGGGCGATGAACCTCTGATTCCCATCAATGTCATACGCGCCGTTGCTGAAGACCTTGAAAAGCACGACGATTGCGCCATTGCCACCGCTGCACACCCGATATCCGACGCCGAGCACTTCTTCAATCCGAACGTAGTCAAGGTCGAAATCGATGCCAAGGGTCGAGCGCTTACCTTCTCCCGCGCGCCGCTTCCCTGGCCGCGCGACGCATTTCGTAGCGACAAGTCTGTGCTGCCCGAAGGTTTGCCCGCCTATCACCACATCGGGCTTTATGCCTACCGTGCAGGCTTTTTAAAGGCGTTTCCTAAGTTAGCTCCCGCCCCCATCGAAAAGTTTGAGTCGCTGGAACAGTTGCGAGCCCTCTGGCACGGGTACCGTATCAGCGTACTAATTCTCGACGAGAACCTGCCTTCGGGCGTGGACACCGCCGAAGATCTGGAGCGCGTACGTTCGGTGTACGCCGAATCTCTCAAAAACTAGTTTTTTTGGTTCCGAAAAGCCGCGTTTTGCCTCGTCCGAAAGATGTAACAAGGATTTCGCTATTGTTTTGCAGAATGTTTCAATTACAATTTCCGCAGTGCAAGAAAAATTGTGAGCTTGTCGCGATGCGGCGGGCAAAACGGCGCGACCTTCGGGACTCGCCGAATTTTTCTTGAAAGAGTTTCCGACGTAAATCTGTCTTTTACTGGTTTTACGTTGAATTAATTGGAGATTTTTCATGCGTTTGATCCTGATCGGACCCCCCGGCGCCGGTAAAGGCACCCAAGCCAACTACATCAAAGAACACTTCGGCATTCCGCAGATCTCGACGGGCGACATGCTTCGCGCCGCCGTCAAGGCCGGTACCGAACTCGGCAAAGCCGCCAAGGTGATCATGGATCAGGGCGGCCTCGTGAGCGATGACATCATCATCGGGCTTGTCAAGGAACGTCTGCTTGCCGACGACTGCAAGAACGGCTTTCTTTTCGACGGCTTCCCGCGCACCATCCCGCAGGCTCAGGCTCTGCAGGACGCCGGCGTGCCGATTGACTTCGTGCTCGAAATCGCCGTGCCCGACTCCGAAATTGTCGAACGTATGTCCGGCCGCCGCGTGCACCCCGCTTCGGGTCGCAGCTACCACGTCAAGTACAACCCGCCCAAGGTTGCCGGCAAGGATGACGTGACGGGCGAAGACCTCGTACAGCGTGACGATGACCGCGAAGAAGTCGTGATGAAGCGTCTGTCTGTCTACCATGCTCAGACCGAAGCACTCGTCGACTTCTACAGCAAGCTCGCAGCGTCCGGCGAACCCAACGTGCCGCAGTACCGTAAGGTCAACGGCGTCGGTTCGATTACGGACATCCGCGATGCGATTTTCGAGGCGCTGAAGTAAAAAATTAAAAGGGAACACGATGTGTGAAATCACCGTGTTCCCTTCTTTTTTTGTTTTTTCTTTAACACTTTTGGCGTCGGCTTGACCCTCCTCGGACGTTGAGTCGACACCCGGAGCTTTCAACATCATGACTACAGCTTTGTGGCTCGCCATTGCCGCGGGCATCATCGCCGTGATTTTCGGTCTTGTCTCCCGTAGCTGGATTCTGGCCCGCGATCCCGGCAATCCCCGCATGCAGGAAATCTCGCACGCCATTCAGCAGGGTGCAACGGCCTATCTGACCAAGCAGTACACGACCATCGCCATCGTCGGCGTGGTTCTTTTCCTTATCATCGCCTTCGTTCCCGCACTGGGCTTTAAGACGGCAGGCGGCTTTGCCGTCGGCGCCGTCCTTTCCGGCGCTTGCGGCTTCATCGGCATGAACGTTTCCGTCAAGGCCAACGTTCGCACCGCTCAGGCAGCCAGCCAGGGCATCGCCGAAGCTCTTAACGTCGCCTTCAAGGGCGGCGCCATCACGGGCATGCTCGTGGTCGGTCTGGGCCTTCTCGGCGTGGCCGGCTACATGGCTGTGCTGATCGGCACGGCTGCTCCCGACGCCAACCTCTACGACACGATCAAGCCGTTGATCGGTCTGGCTTTCGGTTCGAGTCTGATTTCCATCTTCGCTCGTCTGGGCGGCGGCATCTTCACCAAGGGCGCCGACGTCGGTGCCGACCTTGTGGGTAAGGTTGAAGCCGGCATTCCCGAAGACGACCCCCGCAACCCCGCCGTGATCGCCGACAACGTGGGCGACAACGTGGGCGACTGCGCCGGTATGGCTGCCGACTTGTTCGAAACCTACGCCGTGACCATCGTGGCCACGATGATGATCGGCGCGCTTTCGGCAACGGGCGACACCATGCGCATGGTTGAATACCCGCTCGTCTTGGGTGCTGTCTCGATCGTCGCTTCCATCATCGGTACGTTCTTCGTGAAGTACCTGCCCGGCAAGAAGATCATGACGGCTCTGTACCGCGGCCTTATCGTCGCCGGCGTCATCGCCGCCGTTGCCTTCTGGTTCGTCGGCGACTTCGTCTTCTCCGATCCCAAGATGCTGCCCGAAGGCGTGACGACCACGCACCTGTTCGGTTCCGCTCTGATCGGCCTCGTTCTGACTGCCTTGATGGTCGTGATCACCGAGTACTACACCGGTACGGAATACAAGCCCGTGCAGACGGTTGCCGAAGCTTCCACCACCGGTCACGGCACCAACATCATCGCCGGTCTGGCCGTCTCCATGAAGGCCACCGCTCTTCCGGTTCTCGCCGTGGTTATCGCCATTCTCGTGAGCTTCTCGCTTGCCGGTCTTTACGGTGTTGCCATCGCCGCAACCTCGATGCTGACTATGGCCGGCATCATCGTTGCTCTCGACGCCTATGGCCCGATCACGGACAACGCCGGCGGTATTGCCGAAATGTCCGAACTCGATGAAAAGGTCCGCAACGTGACCGACCCGCTTGACGCAGTCGGCAACACGACCAAGGCCGTCACCAAGGGCTACGCCATCGGTTCGGCCGGTCTGGCCGCTCTGGTGCTCTTTGCCGATTACACGCACGCTCTGAAGCAGCAGTTCAACATTGACTTCCAATTTGACCTTTCCGACCCGTATGTGATTGCCGGTCTGATCATCGGCGGTCTGATTCCCTACCTCTTCGGCGCAATGGCTATGGAAGCCGTCGGCCGCGCTGCCGGCTCCGTGGTGATTGAAGTCCGTCGCCAGTTCAAGGAAATCAAGGGCATCATGGAAGGCAAGGCCAAGCCCGATTATTCCAAGGCCGTCGGCATGCTCACCGGCGCTGCCATTAAGGAAATGATCATCCCGTCCGTTCTCCCGGTCATCGTCCCGATCCTCGTCGGCCTCATCCTCGGCCCGAAGGCTCTCGGCGGCGTGCTGATGGGTACGATCGTCACCGGTATCTTCGTGGCCATCTCCATGACCACGGGCGGCGGCGCTTGGGATAACGCCAAGAAGTACATCGAAGACGGTCACTTCGGCGGCAAGGGCAGCGAATCTCACAAGGCTGCCGTGACGGGCGACACCGTCGGCGACCCCTACAAGGACACCGCCGGCCCCGCCGTCAACCCGCTCATCAAGATCATCAACATCGTGGCTCTGCTCATCGTGCCGCTGCTGACGATCTAATCTCCGTCTTCTGACGTTGATTCACAGGCGCTCTTTTCTTCGAAGGAGCGCCTGTTTTGTTTGTACGTATTTCTCAAGACAAACGTACGGTCGGCGCCGCGTAAACTATGTCTCGTTTCGATTTCTCAGAAAAAACATGGCTTCGCTTCTGTCCGACCTTCAGGCGTGTCTCGGCTCCGATCGCGTTCTCACCGACGCAATGGCCCTAGCTCCGCTTTTGCTTGATAATCGCGGCCGCTGGCAGGGCCGCGCGCTGTGTGCCGTCTTCCCCTCCACAACCGAAGAAGTCTCGGAAATCATGCGCGTCGCCTGCCGACACAATGCGCTCGTGTTTGCTCAAGGCGGCAACACGGGCAACGCCGCGGCGGCTACCCCCGTCGTGAGCGACACGGATGTCTCGCGAACCGTTTTGCTCTCGACAACCCGTCTGCGCCGCATCGAGAAAATCGACACCGTCAACGACTCGGTCGTCGTACAAGCGGGTGTTCCGGTCGCAGCCGTCAGAGAAACGGCCGCTCTGCAAAAGCGCCTTTTTGCACTCAGCCTTGCCAGCGACGGAACGGCTACCGTGGGAGGCGTTCTTGCGACCAACGCGGGCGGCGTACATGTTCTGCGATACGGCAACGCCAGAGACCTATGTCTGGGACTTGAAGTCGTTCTTTGCGATGGACGCGTGCTCGACCTGATGCGAGGCCTGCGCAAGGACAACACCGGCTACGACTTAAAGTCGCTTTTCATCGGAAGCGAAGGAACGCTTGGCATCATCACAAAGGCAGTACTGAAACTGCATCCGCTTCCGGCTTCGCGCAAGGTGCTTTGGCTGTCGCTGGATTCTCTGCGCAAAATCGAACCGCTTTTCTGCGCCTTTCAAGAACAGGCAGGTCATGCCCTGAGCGCCTTTGAAATCGTTCATCAAACGCCGCTGCAGCGTGTTGCGCAGGTCTTTCCCGAGAAAGTCAAAAAAATCGATACACACTCGCCCTGGTCGGTTCTCGTTGAACTTTCCTATTCCGACACCCAAGATGAAACTCAAAGTGCCGACCTTCTCGAGTCGCTGCTTGAAAGACTTCTCGAACAAGGAATCATCACCGACGCCGTTCTCTCGCAAAGCGAGATCCAATGCGAGGCGCTTTGGGCAGTGCGCGAAGCAGTTCCTGAAGCGCACAAGAAGACCGGAGGCAACGTCAAGCACGACATCAGCGTGCCGCGAAGCCGTCTTGCGGAGTTCGTCGAACAAACCAATGCTGCGCTCGCAAAGCGTTTTTCCTGGATCGAACCGAGTGTTTTCGGTCATTTCGGAGACGGCAATCTCCACTACAATATGGGCGTCGTTCCGGGGCAGGATCCCCGGCTTTGTTTTGCCTTTGAAAAGGAAATCAACGCCATCGTCTACGAACATGTAGCGCGATTTAACGGCTCGGTTGCCGCCGAGCACGGCGTCGGGCGCATGAAACGCGACCTTATTGAGCAAACAAAACCGGCCGATGAACTGCAGTTGATGCGCAAATTGAAGCGCATTTTCGACCCCGACAACCGACTCAATCCGGGCGCCGTTGTGTCGCCCTAAAACTGATCTTGCTACGGAGCGCGAAGAAAAATGAAGACGTCTCGCCTTTTTCTGAAAGCCACTTCCGCTGCATTTGCCGCAGCCGTCCTATTGAGCGGTTGTGCGACGCATACTGTTGACTACCAGCCCAAAGCCAACTACAAGGAATTCACCGACGCAACGTGGCGCCCCGAATCGAACATTCGTCCGCCCTTCCGCAGCACGGAAATTCCCGTTGACTCCGTTGCAGCCCTGCAGGAAGGCATCTACGCCTTCTACGACACGCACCGCAGTTTTTTTCAACTGCAACCCGCTCAAACGGGCAGCTGGACCGTCAGTGAAACCGTAACGCAGGCCGGGGAACGCTGCTTTACCTGGGGCCAGGGCGCCGTGCAGCTCATCCGTAACTCCAGAGTGCTCAACAACGAAGGACCAATGGTTGCCTCCCGCCTGCCCGACGGCCGCATCCTTCTGCAGAATTCCGGTCAGGCGGTCTTTAACCTTGCCGTTGAACTTCGCGCCTACAACATCTCAGGCAAACCCATCCGTCACTTCCTTCGCAACGGCAACAACCAGCCTGATTCGCTCGCCTGGTTTGTGCCGGCCGACGCCAAGTTCCCGCAGGGCTCCGTAGCGTATCTCGCCACTTACTGGCTCGGCGACGATGAAATCGTGCAGCCGTCGCGCTCGGCCTTTACGGGCGCCCGCAATCTCGAAAGCATGGTTGCGCGCTACACGGCCAAGACTACGCCTTACTGCATGAGCTACGTGAGCCATTTGGAAGCCACGCCCTATGGTCTGTCCTTTGAGCGTCCAGTGCGTCAGCGCGGCAAGTACCGTGCGTCGGCGCCTCAGGGACGCTTCATTCTTTCGCAAGTTCAGCGCAGCAATATGTTCTGTGAACGGCTGCCGAACGGCGCACAAAAGGGCGGCTCCTGGAAGATAAGCCGCATTCAGGGAACGCGTGTTCTTGAACTCACCGAAGACGCCGACGTGCCAAGTTCCGACATCGGCATTCAGCCGATCAACAACGACGGCATTGACGTGGGCTTTGCCGAAATCGTGCGCGGCAACAAAGGCCAGTCACGCCTGCAGGTGGTCCCTGTTCGCATCGTGCGCAACAACCAACCGGTCACAGATTTCCGCTTGAAATTCAACGCCGCAGCCGCTCAGGCGATTGCTGAGGTACTGCCCGAAGCCGATGCTTCCCGCCGCGCTCATGATGAGAGAAACAAGCTTACCGGCAAACGCTAACCGAATCTCAACATCGGGCGGTCGCAAGACCGCTCGCTTTTTTAGGAAATTTCGTCTATGTCAGCACAAATCCTCGACGGCAAGGCTCTTGCCGCTGAAATCCGCTCCGAAGTGAAAACACAGGTTGCCACGCTTGCCGAAAAGGGCGTTTCCACGGCGCTGGCCGTGATTCTCGTCGGCGACGATTCCGCCAGCCAGGTTTATGTGCGCAACAAAATCAAGGCTTGCGCGGATACGGGCATCCGTTCGCTCGAATTTCGAATGCCTGCCGAAACGACGCAGCAGCAGCTTCTGGCAAAGATTGCCGAGCTCAACGCCGACGGAAGCGTCGACGGCATCCTGGTTCAGCTGCCGCTGCCCAAGCAGATCAATGCCGACGCCGTGATCTCGGCAATTGACCCTGCCAAAGACGTCGACGGCTTTCACGTGGCCAATGCGGGTGCTCTCGTCACCGGCAAACAGGGCTTTGTCCCGTGCACGCCGTTCGGTGTGATGCGTTTGATTGAAAAATCGGGCGTCAATCCCCGCGGCAAATCCGCCGTCATCGTCGGGCGCAGCAACATCGTGGGCAAACCCATGGCCTTGCTGCTTCTGGCTGCCGACGCCACCGTCACTGTCGCGCACAGCCGCACACCCGATCTGAGCGCCGTCACGCGCAACGCCGACATTCTGGTGGCCGCCGCAGGCCGCGCCAAGCTCATCAAGGCCGATATGGTCAAGCCCGGCGCCGTCGTGATTGACGTCGGCATGAACCGCGATGAAAACGGAAAGCTATGCGGGGACGTGGATTTTGCTGAAGTAAAAGAAATCGCCGGCAGCATCACCCCCGTACCGGGCGGCGTCGGTCCCATGACGATTGCCATGCTGATGCAAAACACGGTGCTCGCCGCTCAGATGCGCCGCGGCATTTCTTTGTCTTGATGTTCCTTTAGTTTTTTTAAGTTGTCATGACCAATCCCTTGATCGATCAGGGCTCTCTTTTAAACTGGCCCGCCATCAAAACCGAACACATAACGCCGGCTTTGGACGAGCTGCTCGCCAAGGCAAACGAAGCCGTTGCCAAGGTCACGGCACCCGAGACGCCCGCCACCTGGAGCGACGTCGTCGATCCGCTCGAACAGGCGCTTGAAAAGCTCTCGCGCGCCTGGTCGGCCGTGGGCCACCTCTCGGGCGTCATGGACAGTGAAGCGTTGCGCGAGGCATATAACGCCAACCTGCCGCGCATGACGCAGTTTTATATCGAGCTCTCTCAAAACGAAGCTCTCTTTGCCAAATACAAAGCGATTGAGAGCTCGGAAGGCTTTGCAGCCTTGAGTGAAGGATGTCAGCGCATCATCAAGCGTGAAATCCGTGACTTCCGTCTTTCGGGTGCGGAACTTGCCCCCGAACCTAAGGCTCGCCTCAAAGCTCTCGGCCAACAAGACGCGGCCGACAGCCAGAAGTTCAGCGAAAACCTCCTTGACGCCACCAACGCCTTTGCGCTGGACATAGAGGATGTTTCCGAACTCGATGGCATTCCGTCGGATGTCGTCGACATGTACGCCGCCTCAGCCAAAGCCGCGGGACTTGAAGGCAAGTGGCGCATTTCGCTGCATATGCCCAGTTATTTGCCCGCCATGCAGTACGCCAACAACGCCGCACTGCGTGAAAAGCTTCACCGCGCCTATTCGACTCGCGCCTCTGAATTCGGCCCGGCTGAGCGCGACAACACGCCACTTATCCGATCCCTACTCAAAAACCGCCGCGAAGAGGCACTGTTGCTGGGATTTAAGAACTACGCCGAAGTCTCGCTCGTTCCCAAGATGGCTGATTCTCCGGCCGCAGTTGAGGCGTTCTTGACGGAACTCGCTCAGAAGGCCCGCGCCAAGGGCGAGGCCGATTGGGAAGAAGTCAAAACGTTTGCCAAAGAAAAGCTGGGGCTCAACGAAGTGCATCCGTGGGACGCCGCTTGGGTGTCCGAGTCACTTCGCCGAGCCAAATACGCCTACAGCGATCACGAAGTGAAGCGCTATTTCACGCTGCCGGCCGTCTTCAGCGGCATGTTCCGCTTGGTCGAAAAGCTCTTTGACGTGCGCATCAGCGAAGACTCGGCTCCGGTTTGGCACGACGACGTCAAGCTGTGGCGGATTTCAGACGCTTCCGGCAATCTCATCGCGCGTTTTTACACCGACCTCTACGCTCGCGCCAGCAAACGCGGCGGCGCCTGGATGGACAGCGACACCACCTATTGCGTGCTACCCGACGGGACAGTGAGAACTCCGGTTGCTTACCTCGTATGCAACTTCTCGCAGCCCGTCGGCGACAAGCCGGCGCTTCTCACGCACGACGACGTCACGACGCTCTTTCACGAATTCGGCCACGGTCTGCATCACATGCTCTCGCGCGTACCGCAGGCGCAACTTTCAGGCATTAACGGCGTGGAATGGGATGCCGTGGAAATGCCGAGCCAGTTCATGGAAAACTGGGCATGGAACTACGACACCTTAAAGACGCTTTCCGCGCACGTTGATACGGGCGAGGTGCTGCCAAAGGAACTTTTTGACAAGATGCTGGCGGCCAAGAATTTCCAAAGCGGCATGTTCTGCCTGCGTCAGCTTGAGTTTGCTCTCTTTGATCTGCGCATTCACGATGATGACTCCACGGATCACGCCGATGACTTCCAAGCCGTTTTAGATAACGTGCGCAAGGAAGTCGCCGTGGTGCCGGCTGCCGAATATTCCCGCTTCGCACAGAGCTTTGCCCACATCTTTGCGGGCGGCTACAGTGCAGGTTACTACAGCTACAAGTGGGCCGAAGTACTCTCAGCCGACGCCTTCAGTGCGTTTGAGGAGGAAGGGCTCTTTAATCCGGCCACCGGCAAGCGCTGGGTCGAAGAGGTGTTAAGCCGCGGCTCTTCGCGCGACGCAATCGAAAACTTCCGTGCTTTCCGCGGACGCGATCCGTCAATCGAACCGCTGCTGCGTCACAGCGGCATTGTCTGAGCGTCTGAAAAAAACGGCGGCAACCTCCCGGGATGCCGCTGTTTTGCTTGATCAAGGCTGCGGAGCGTCGGTTCCGAACACGTCCTGCCAGAGCTTAAGAACCGCTCGGCGTTCATCGGCCACACTTTCCGGATCCACACGGCAGCGGACGTCTTCGCCATGGGCAAGACGGATTTCGCGTTGGATGTTGCGATAGTGACGATAAGCCTTGACGGCTTGCTCCGCCGTTGCTTCATCAAGCAGTCCCAGTCGCGCGGCCATTTCCGTGAGATGAATCGTACCGAAGTTGTTGACGAGTTCCGGGAAGACGGAGCTCTTGGCAAGCACCAGGTACTGCACGATGAATTCCAGATCCACCATGCCTCCGCGGTCGTGCTTCACGTCAAAGAGATCGGTGCGGTTCGGGTGCCCGTCGAGCATTTTGCCGCGCATCTCGATGACGTCCTTTGCCACCTGTGCGGCATCGCGCTCAAGCGTGAGGATGTAGCGGCGTTCGTCCTCAAACTGCTGCCCCACCTGCGGATCGCCCGCACAGAAACGGGCGCGCGTGAGCGCCTGATGCTCCCAAGGCCAGGCTCCGTGTCCGTCGGCGTTGCGCTGATACTTGCGGAACATTTCAATATTGGAAGCAATCAGCCCGTCCTGTCCGTTGGGACGAAGGCGCATGTCAACATCAAACAGAATGCCCGAACTCGTCTGCAGCGTGAGCCAGCTCAGCATGCGCTTGACGAGCTTCACGTAGTTGCTCTCCGACTCCGGCGCATCGTCGTCGTATAGGAAAATCAAGTCGAGGTCGGACGCGTAGCCGAGCTCCTTGCCGCCCAACTTGCCGTAGCCGATCACGGCAAACTTGGGATACTCGCGGTGCCGCGTTGCAATGGAGTCCCAGGCAAGTTCAATCACCACCGCAAGCACGGCATCGGCCAGCGCCGAAAGATGGTCTGCGAGGCGCTCCACCGTAAGACGGCCTTCCAGATCGGCTGTGAGCAGCTGAAACAGCGCACTGTGGTGAGCGTCGCGCAGATGATTGAGCTGACGCTCCCGATCGCCGTCTGCCGAGCGCATTTGCGCACGCAATTCTTCCAACCACCGGCTGCGATCCACCGGTGTGTAATCGTCGATCACTCGATTGCGCGCATCGACCAGTTCGTCGAGTACCAAAGGATGCGCGGCGATGTAGTCGGCCGCCCAGCGGGACACGGCAAGCATCCGTCCGACACGTTCGGCCGCGTCAGGATACTGGTTGAGCAGCGCGATATAGGTTGAGCGCCCGAGCACCATCTCCAAGATGGTCAGGTAGCGCTCCATCACCTCATCGGCCGAAATGCAGCTTTCGCGCAGCTGCGCCCAACCGGCCGCCTTTTGAGCAACCTTGGGCACAAAACGCGCCAACTGTTCGCGCGTCTGTTGCGTACGCGCGTTCAAATAGCGCGAACGCATCATCTTGAGAATGCGGCCGGCGAGCTTGTTGGCCTCAATAAAGCCGATGTCGGCAAGCGCATCGGTGAGTTCACTTTCAAGAGCCGGATCGCCCGTCGACCACCCGACAGGCCAGTTGCTCACGCGATCGCTGGGCGCCTTGGTATGGAAAACACCGTCAAAGGTCGTCGTCACAAACGCTCTGATCTCGGCGACTTCGGCATCGAGCTCGGCAAGCGTCATTCCCATCATCTTGGCAACGCGTGCGCGCTCTGCATCATCCTTAGGCAAGACCTGCGTCTGCTTGTCATCGACATACTGCAGGCAATGTTCAAGATTGCGCAAGAATACATAGTTGCGATTGAGCCGTTCGGCCGTCTGCTCATCAATGCAGCCGCTTGCGGCACAGGCAGCAAGCATGGGACCCGTGGTCTTGCCTCGAAGTTCAGCTTCGCGGCCTCCGCGGATGATTTGAAAAGTCTGGCAAATGAATTCGATTTCGCGAATACCGCCGCTTCCGAGCTTAATGTTGGTGCCGCGGTCCTTGACGGCTTCCTTACGGGCCGTTTCCGCACGGATCATCTCATGAATCTTCGCAAGAGCACTGATGGCGCCGAAGTCAACGTACTTGCGAAACACGAACGGCCGCACCAGAGAACTGAGGTTGCGAACAGCCTGCGCAAAGTTTTCTTCACCCGCAAAAACGCTGCGGTTGACAACGCGTCCTTTGAGCCAGGCAAAGCGCTCCCAGTCGCGACCTTCGCTGTAGAGATACTCTTCGAGCATTGCCGAGGAAATCACCAATGGACCGCTGTCGCCGAAGGGGCGCAGACGCATGTCGACGCGAAACACAAAACCGGTACCGTCGATTTCGTTAATAGAAGCAATCACACGTCGAGCCAGACGGTCAAAGAACTCGTGGTTCGTCACCTGACGGCGGGCCGAAGCGAACTCTCCGATTGCCTGCGTTTCGCCGCCTTCGTCATATACAAAGACCAGATCAATGTCGGAACTGACGTTAAGTTCCTCCCCGCCGAGTTTGCCCATGCCGACGACAAGCAGATCCTGCGGTTCACCCGAGACCCCCACCGGCACGCCGAAGCGCTGCGCAAGCTTTCGGGAGTGCACCCGCACGGCCGCCGAAACGGTTTCTTCGGCCAACGCTGTCACCGTGCCCACGACTTCATGAAAATCGGCGTGAGCGGTCAGGTCACGAACGATCAGCGTCGTCATCACTTCCCGGCGCAACTGACGCATGACCATGTCGAGCATTTCCGGATCATCGATTTTTTCGAGACGGCTTCGCATCGCCTCGCGCGTCACAGGTTCCTTCTGAAACCGCTCGATTAAATCCTGAACGGTGGTCCCGCTCTGCAGCGCCATGGCATTGAGCGAGCGCGCGGCATATTGTGAAAATTGAGGAACTTCCTGCGGAGTCAAACGCGGCTTGGTTGAATTCAGTTCGCCCATGACATAAAAACTGCGTAAAAAAGTTGTTTCAAATCGAGACCAATTTGCGGCGAGATACAAAATCGCCCGAGTTGTCCGCAACGAGCTTTGCTATATTGCCTTGTGTGAATTTTTCGTTTCATTTGCGTGACAGCTCGACCGGTTTTCGGCGCTTGCCTGTTCGGCTCATTTTAGCTGTGTGAGCAATCGCGCTGAGTCGTTTTTTCCTCCTAGGTCCGTGATCTTCGCAATTCCTGCGGCATGAGTTCGACGTTTTCCATACTCCCGGTCAGATTCAGAGCCTACCTGCGCCACCCCAAAGTACGCGCGGCGTGGATCTCTTTCTTTTGGGGCGTCGTTCTCTTCTACTTCCTCTTTTGTGCTCTTGTGCTCACAACGCGCTGGGTTCTGCTGCCTCAGGTCGACAAGTACAAGGACGACATAGCGCATTTCCTGAGCGAGTCGCTGCACGCCGAAGTCAGCATCGGGCGTGTCTCGCCGCGGTGGGATACGTTCTGGCCGCAACTTTCCCTGCGCGATGTCGTGATTCAACGTCCCGACCCACGTTCACGCGATGCCAACATCCTGCATTTGCCGCAGGTTGAGGCGAGTTTTTACTGGCGCTCCGTCTTCGGACAGCCTCTTTTCAGAAAGCTTGAAGTTCCCAACGCCGAAATCACCGTTCGACGCGTTGATCACGGCGTCTTTGACATTGCGGGCTTTATCATCAATTTCAACGATACGGCCCGACGCGACGCGCAAAGCGGTTCGGCCGTCACAGACTGGCTCCTGCGCCAGGGCCGCATTGACGTTACGTCCTGCAAGCTTCGCTTTCAGGATCTGATTGCCAAGCCTCGCGCCCGCACGACCACGATCGAAAACATCAACTTTACGTTTGAAAAGAACGTGAGCGACTATCGAGCGGGCATTCAGGGCGAACTCGCAGGGCGGCATGAAAACCGCATCGACATCCGCACGCGGTTCACCGCTCCGCTTTTCGGTGACCGCAGCTGGAAGACATGGTCGGGCGAACTTTATCTCGGCGCCGACAATCTTGACGTCGCCCGCCTGACGCGTCCCATTCCGGACGCCCGCAAACTTTTGAAGTCGGGGCGCGGCAGCACGCGGACCTGGCTCAAATTCCAGGACGGAACCCCGAGTGAACTGACCAGTTACCTCGGCCTGTCGGACGTGTTGCTCACTTTCTCGCCCGATTCCGAACCGCTGCAGGTAAAGACGCTGTCGACGCGTCTGACGGAAACCTTTACCGAAGGCGAACTGCACGCCAAAGCTGAAAATCTCGATTTCGAATTGAGCGATGGCACCGAAGCTCACGACCTGCTTTTGCAGACCGTCGTGCACACGGCTGCAACACCGGACGCCGAAACGCATCGCTCCGGCTTCAGCATCGCACGGCTTGACGTTGAAACGCTCAAAAAACTCCTTCCGTCCGTGCCCTTTCCAAAGTCGGCGGCCGATCTGATTCACCAGCATGAAGCCTCCGGCACCATCTCCAACTTCGAGGTTTCCTGGCTGGGCTCTCCCGGCAAGACACAGGACTGGCGCATCAAGACCGATTTCTCCGGCCTGACGGTTGCCCATAACTCGCCCGAAAACGAAAAGGTTTTCTTCTCCGGCGTTGAGAACCTTTCCGGCTCTCTGGAAGTCGCCGCCAAGCGCGGGCGCGTGGCTTTCGCCACCCAAAAAGGCGCCGTGTCAATTCCCGGCGTCTTTGAAAATCCCCGCCTGCCTCTTGATTCACTCACGGGCGCCGTGAGCTGGCAGCTTTCCCAAGCTTCCGAGACTAACAACGAAAAGGTTACGATAACCTTTGACAACGTGGCCGTTTCCAACCAAGACCTGTCTGTGTCCGCGCAGGGCTCCTGGCAGCAAAACGACACGGCGGCCGGTCACATCAATCTCACGGGCCGCATCGAGCACCTGCAAGCCAACCGCGCCTGGCGATACATGCCGCTGGCGATCTCCGAAAACGTGCGCAACTGGCTGCAGGGCGGCCTCGTTTCCGGACAGGCGCAAAACGGCACGTTCGAGTTGCGCGGCGACCTCGTGAAATACCCCTGGGTCGGGCCGAACAAGGACAAAGGGCACTTTATCGTTTCGGCAGAACTCAAGGATGCCGCCATTGACTATGTTCCTTCCATGAAGGTGCTCGAAGACGGCAATTTTGAGCGCGCCGCCTTGTGGCCGCTTCTCACCGACATTCAGGGGCGCCTCATCTTTGAAGGCGCCTCCATGACGGTGCTTGCCGATTCGGCCAAGACCAACGGCGCCACGGTGACAAAAACGCGCGCCGACATCCCGAATCTGAGCGCCGGCGACAACACTCGCCTAATCATCAACGGCAACGCCGACGCCGAACTTCAAAAGTTCTTCGACTACGTGCAAGCAAGCCCCGTCACGGAGTTTGTCTCGGGCGCGTTCACAGGCACCAAGGCAAAAGGTCAGGGACATCTGGATTTGTACCTCGACATTCCGCTCATGGAACCCTCCGGAACAAAGGTAAAAGGAGCCATCTCCATGCAAAAGGCCGACATTGCCATGGGCTGGCCCAAGCCGCCGCTCAACGATGTCGAAGGCACCGTGCACTTCTCTGAAAAGGGAGCAACGGCAAGCAACGTGCACGCACGTCCATTCGGATCGGGCGACGCGTCCGTGTCGGTTCACACCACGGCTGACGGTGCGATCGTGATCAGTGCTTCGGGTTCCACCGACGTTTCACACCTGACCTGGTTTGCGCAGAACCCCTATTTCGATCCGGTCGCCAAACGCATGTCCGGCATGTTGCCCTTTGTTTCCACGGTCGTCTTGAAAAAAAAACAAGGTGTCACCGTCTCGGCGCGCTCTTCGCTTCAGGGCGTAGCTATCGACCTGCCGGCACCGTTAAAGAAAACCCCGACGGAAACCTGGGATACTGCCTTCAGCTTCACCCCCGTTACCATCAACCGTCAGCCGGGCTACATGATCAAGGTGGGCTCCGGCAGTCACTTCGACGTCCTGCTGCAGCTGCCTACGGAAGGATCCAAACTTGCGGCTCTGGGCAACATCGCCGTAGGGCACCGCGCAGGTCTTCCCGCCCGCGGCATCGCCGTAACGATTCAGGCCAAGGAACTGAACCTCGTCGACTGGCAGCCCTTCGTGCGCACCATGACCGATACGGCCGCCGCACAGATGCCTAAAAAGAACACCGAGAGCAACCCGCTTCCGGTGTCGGGCGCCACGCGAGCAGGACTTTCTCGCGTAGAAGTGACCGCCGATCAGCTGTTGCTCGGCAGCGGCCCGATCCACAAGACGCATTCCATTCTGGAATTCGACGACGCCAACAATATCTCGATTGATTTATCTTCCGACGAAATTCGCGGCAAGCTGCGCTACGAGCCGGCCGGCCGAGGCAATGTCACCGGCAGCTTTGATCGCCTGAAGATTGCCGCCAAGGACGTGACGACAATTCGCCGCTTCCTCGAAGGTGAACAGGTTGATGTCGTGCTCACGCCGCGCCCGACCATCCTGCCGAGCCTGGATCTCGTCGTCGACGAACTCTCATACGCTGACAAGAAAATCGGCCGCATGGTGCTGCAGGCCGAGGCTTCCGGAACGGCCGATGAAGAAACGCTTCGCATCACCAACTTCGCCGTATTCTCCGACGTTTCGGCTCTGACCGGAACCGGCTTCTGGACACAGGGTAAAAAGCTCACGCAGCAGCATCCGGGCGAGACGCAGTTCACGCTGAAATTCTCAACAAAAGATCTCGGACAGACGCTCTCGGATCTTGGATACCCCGGCGTGATCGAAAACTCGACCGGCACGGCCGAAGGACACTTCAAATTCGACGGTATTCCCTGGTCGCCCAAGCTCGATACGCTTGCGGGTACTTACGCAATCGATTTCCGCAAGGGCACCATCGCCAAGGTCGATACCGGTGCGGGCGGTCTGCTTTTGTCCTTTGTCTCGATGCAGTCGCTCTTCAAGCGTCTGATGCTTGACTTCTCCGACTTCAAGAGCGGCTTCTCGTTTGACACTTTCTCCGGAAGTTCGATCGTGACAAACGGCGTGTTTTCGACCGACAACACGAAGATCGTCGGCACGCACGGCACGATTCTGCTTTCGGGCAACGTGAATGTGGCCGAGGGCAGCGTTGACAGTCGCGCCATCGTATTGCCTGAAATCAATGCCGGCAACGCCAGCCTTGCTCTGGCATTCGTCAACCCGGCTGTGGGCATCGGCTCGTTCCTCGCGCAGCTTCTGCC
>CEAC01013895.1_pt1 | contig 30680 bp, 29 predicted proteins | sample 557411 | NCBI WGS metagenome assembly CEAC01 (sample SAMEA3182094, study PRJEB8094) | gut metagenome | biome: human; feature: gut; material: Stool; isolation source: human stools | place: Canada | collected 2012-02-21
ATAATGGAAGTATCAAAAACACCCTGGAAAAAGGAGGATACGACCATGAAACGGAAAAAATTCCTTGCCCTCGCCCTCGCGGGCGTGATGACCGCAGTGACCCTCACCGCCTGCGCACCGCTGGAGGACCTCTACGACTGGTTCTTTGGCGGCGGCGGCAGCGCCTCCCGGGGCAACGAAAAGAGCCTTGTGACGGAGTCCGTGGAGCTTGAAAATAAGCTCAAGGCGTATTTGGGTCTTTCTGAAACCACAGCAAGCGCCAGAGCCAAGGAGACGCTTGAGGCAGTGGCAAAAGGATTTGACGCGGAATGGCTCGACAACAACAAGTTGAACGACAAGGCTAAAGACGCACTTATCCCTATCACGCAGGACAAAGTGCAGGCTAAACAGGCGTTATGGGTGGACGTGATGGAGCTGACCTCCCCCGGCGGGACAGCGGATATTACTCTGGATAACAGGCCGATTTACTCGGATAGATATATAAACCCAGGGCCTGGTTCTGGTGATCCTTACCATTGGGTTTATCTGGTGAATCCTTCTAATTTAAGAAATGAATTGAGCAGCTACTACAAGAAAAATGACGCTGAACTATACGCCGGTACATTCCAGAAAGACGGAAAAAATTACGCCGCGATGGTCACAATAATGAACTGTTGGTGGTAATGTGTAGGGAGTGATGCCAAGCTCTGCTTTACACACCCTTTTCTTGAAATAACCCTTCCGCCCCTTCGGAGCAGCCGCCCCGAGGGGGCCTTTTTGCGCCTGTGGGCTAGTGCAGGGCATAGCCCGGCTTTGCCCCGCATACACTCTCATCAGAGCAAGGACAGGAAAGGAGCATCACCATGGAGCTGAAAGTGTTCCGGGACGTTCTGCCTGCGGCGGGTGCGGACTGCACCGCCAAGGCGGAGCTGCCCCTCGAGACCGAACTACTGATCTCGGACTATCTGCCGCCGGTGCAGCGCATCGTCAAGTGCTTCGCAAAGCCGGTGGTGCTGCAAAAGCAGCTGGCCCCCGGGCGGCTGACGCTGGAAGGATATTTGCGCTGTACCGTGTATTATCAGGGCGAAGAGGGGGCGGGGCTGTGCCAGACCGAGCAGAAGCTGCCCTTCACCAAGGCCCTCGAGTTGCCCTCTTTCGCAGCCACGGCGTGGACAGCCTGCGTCGAGGGCCAGACCGAATACCTCAACTGCCGGGCCGTCAACCCCCGCCGCATCGAGGTGCGGGGGGCCTACGGGCTGGTGGTGAGCGTCCACGCCCAGCTGTCCACCGAGGTCATCACGGCCCTCAGCGAGGGCGGCATCGAGCAGAAGCCGGTCACGCTGGCAGGGGTGCGGCGGGCCGCCACCCTCGAAAAGCTCGTGACCATCGAGGGGGCGCTGACCTTCCCGAAGCCCCCCGCCGCCATCCTCGACATCACCGGCACCGCCGAGGTGAGGGAGCTGAAACGGATGCAGGGCAAGGCCGTGGCGAAGGGGGTCTTGCACGTCCTCTGCGGATGGCGGGCCGAAGGGGACGCCGCCCTCCGCAGCCAGACCGCCGACCTGCCCTTCAACCAGATATTGGATGCCGACGGCCTCAGCGAGGACTGCCGCTGCCTCTGCGTGCTGGAGCCGGTGGGCTTTGCGGCGGCGGAAGGGGAGACCACCGAGGACGGCGGGGCTTCCACCACCCTCACGGCCACGGCGATGCTGCGGCTGAGCGGCTGGCGTCCCTACCAGCTCCAATGCGTGGCCGATGCCTTCTCCACCCGCTTCGAGACGACCCTCACGCCTCAGACCCTCGCCACCGAATCGCTGCTCTGCGCGCTGGACGAGACGACGGTGCTGCGGGGCTCCGGCCCTCTGCCCGACGCCGGAGCGCATATTTTAGCCTGCTTCGCGTCCTTCGGGCCGGTGAGCCTGACGCGGCAGGAGGGGAGAGCCGTCCTGACGGCCCGGGCCGTGGTGTCGGCCTTTGCGGAAAACACCCTCGGGGAGATGGAGTGCTACGAAAAGGCGCTGGACTACGCCCTGCCCCTCCCCGCCGACCTCCCGCCCGACACCGACGCCTACCCCGAGTGCTGGCTGAGCGTTCAGGACCTGCAATGCGCCAGCGCAGGCGGTGCGCTGGATGTGTCCCTCACCGTCCGGGCCGAGGGCGCGGTGCTGGCGCGGCAGACGGCCTCTCTCGTGGGGGCGGTGGAGCTGGGCGACCCCCTGGCCCCCGCCGACCCGGAGGTGTCGCTCCGCATCTGCTACGCCCAGCCGGGGGAGGAGCTGTTCGCCATCGCCCGGCGCTACCACGTCTCGCCCGGCCAGATGCTGGCCGCCAACGACCTCCCCGACACCACCGCCCGCCTCGACGAGGCGCGGAGACTGCTTGTGCCGGGGGTGTGAGCGAAGTTGTAAACTTTCTGCACAGCGCTTGACTTTTGCGGGGAATCGGATATACTAAAGTCAGGAATGTCAAGGGTCAAGATCGTCACCCCAAAAAGGAAAAACCCCCTCGGAGTCGCTACCTCCAAGGGGGCTTTTCATTTAGTTGGGCTTACGGTCATCGTCGTAACGGTCAAGCCACTTGCAAATAAAGCGGGACATGATGTCAGACGCCAGATTTGCCGCGACCGATACCAGGAATGTCAAAAGATAGGCCATAATGTCACCCCCTTTCCCATAAGGATAGCGGGGATAGACCGCAGATTCAGTATACCATAAACTTCGACAAAAAGATACAGGAAGCGATGCCACGAGCCGGACTTTTCTGCAAAGGGAAGGCTCTGTCTTAGTACAACCTCTCAGTCTGCTTCGCAGACAGCTCCCCTAGTAGGGGAGCCTCTGGCGAAACCGTTCACTTTGCGGGGACTGCCAAAGCCTCCCCTACTAGGGGAGGTGGCAGCGCGTCAGCGCTGACGGAGAGGTTGTACAGAGGGAAGCCTGCCCTCTGTAGCAAGGCCCGCCCTTTTACGCCATATCGGGCCTCAGGCGTCCAGTGGAAAGTGGCCCGGCCTGCCAAAGGCTCCCCCTCTGGGAGCAACGGCGACGACCGCCGCCAGTGGAGGAAACAGGGAGGAGCTGTTGGGGCCGCGGCCAGCAGGATGCGAGCGGCAGCGAAGCAGACGCTGGGAGCCGCAACCCGGGTTCCTTTTAGTTACGCAGTGCTTTTTCACGCACTTCCGGTGTAACTGCTTTCAGAAGATTATAGAGGTCAATAATATCGGTGATTGCCTGTCGGTCCTGCTCCGTCCATGTGTAATCAAACTTGCTATAATCCGTTCCCTCGAAACGCATGATAACGGTATCGGCACTCAAAAGGTTTCGCAACCATTCGACTTCACTGTCTTCCATTTCAAAGGTGGCCCATGCAAACCATTTACCAAGCTCTTTGTCGTATCCATAATCGGAGTTATCATAATCGCAAACGTAAGTGTACTTATAATCTCCACCGCGCAGAATGATGTCATAGATATCCAGCTCGGAAGAGCCCATGTAAGTAAAATCTTCCCAGAAAACAATCGTGTTCCCCTTGTCCCAGATATAAAGGTTGGGGCCAATGCCACACGTCTTGCGCTTATCGATGCTGTCATCATGCGGGGTTGTAATCGCCCAGCAGTCTTCTACTGCATCGTAGTTGACATTGCACTTTGCAAGTGCATCCTGAATACCAAGAATCTGCTGTGCTTCTGCCAGCACACCAAAATTGGTGACAGCAGCTTTTCCTGCATCATCCAACTGGTTATAGGCATCCAGAGCGGCCACGATTGCCGCGCGTCTGCTGCGCGTGACAGTACCGATCTGGCTGATCAGCGCTTCTACCTGCTCCGGCGTTACAGCACTATTCTGCTGCGCAAGCACCGCAAAAGGAACGTCCCCGGCGGGGCTGGCGGCCAGCGCGGGCAATGCAGTACCTGTCATCAGAGCGGCCACAAGGCTGCTCGCCACAATAACTTTGCATTTTTCTGTAATTTTCATTCGATGTTCCTCTTTCCTCTGGATTTCAGCTTATAGCTGTTGTAACACAAAATTATAGATACAACAAAAAGCAACTCCACAATTTCCTGCATCTGTTTGTCGAGCTCGCCCATCCCGGCGGGCTCTTTTTTTGTGCCCATAAGCTCTTCAACGGTAATGCCAAAGCAGTCCGCAATTTTTTTGCGGCTGGACATTCTGGGTAAAGCGCCGTTTTTCCAGCTTGTCGGCATAGAGTTTGAAAAAACAAGTTCTTCTGCAACAGCAGCAGGTTTTTTCCCCCACACCGTCCTGTTGATCAGGTGTCAATGCGCAGGCACCGGGTGCAAAATAAGTATACCATAAACTTCAACAAAAAGATACAGGAAGCGATGCCGCGAGCCGGACTTTTCTGCAAAGGGAAGGCGCTGTCTTAGTACAACCTCTCAGTCTGCTTCGCAGACAGCTCCCCTGGTAGGGGAGCCTCTGGCGAAACCGTTCACTTTGCGGGGACTGCCAAAGCCTCCCCTACTAGGGGAGGTGGCAGCGCGTCAGCGCTGACGGAGAGGTTGTACAAAGGGAAGCCTGCCCTCTGTGCGTCCGGCTTGCGGAGGAGGAAGAAGTACGACTTATTACGAAAATATGAATAAAAACTCGAAAAAGCCCTACCGTTCCCGGTCCCGGTCTGCTATAATCTTCTATGCTTGTTACAAAAACCTGAAGTGAAGTAAAGGAGCCAGGAATATGATAAAAAGCGCTGAACTGGAAAATTCGGCATACGAGTTTGAGGCGAAAATGCCGCTGCGCCATGCTGTCCCGCTGGGCTTGCAGCACGTGTTCGCCATGTTCGTGGGCAACCTCACCCCGCTGCTCATCATCACCAGCGCCTGCGGCCTCGCGGGCGGTGAGTTCGCAGACCTGCAGGTGAGCCTGCTGCAGAACGCCATGTTCGTGGCGGGCATCGTCACGCTGGTGCAGCTGTACGGCCTCGGCCCTGTGGGCGGCAAAGTGCCGATCATCATGGGTACCAGCTCGGGCTTTCTGGGCGTGTTCAACAGCGTGGCTGCCACCATGGGCGGCGGCGTCACGGCCTACGGCGCCATGATGGGCGCATCCATTCTGGGCGGCCTGTTCGAGAGCGTGCTGGGCGTCTTCCTGAAGCCTCTGCGCAAGCTGTTCCCGCCGGTGGTCACCGGCACGGTCGTGCTGTCCATCGGTCTGTCCCTCATCTCCGTGGGCGTCAACTCCTTCGGCGGCGGCAACGCAGCCAAGGACTTCGGCTCGGTGGAGAACCTGCTGCTGGCCGTCTTTGTGCTGGTGGTCATCCTCTTCTTCAAGCACTGGACCCGGGGCTTCCTCAGCTCTTCCTCCATCCTCGTGGGCATCATCGCGGGCTATCTGGCAGCCATCGTCATGGGCTTCGTCCTGCCCACCACCGGCGTCACCGCCGACGGCGTGGAGTTCACCAAAGCATGGGTGCTGAACTGGAACAAGGTCGCTGAGGCCAGCTGGTTCGCCATCCCGAAGCTGGTGCCGGTCAAGATCGTCTTCGACCTCCGCGCCATCCTGCCCGTCATGATCATGTTCATCGTCACCGCCGTGGAGACGGTGGGCGACATCTCCGGCGTCATGGAGGGCGGCATGGGCCGCGAGGCCACCGATAAGGAGCTGAGCGGCGGCATCATCTGCGACGGCCTCGGCTCCACCGTCGCCGCCTGCTTCGGCGTCCTGCCTAACACCTCCTTCAGCCAGAACGTGGGCCTCGTGGCCATGACCAAGGTGGTCAACCGGGGCGCACTGGCCACCGGTGCCATCTTCCTGATGCTCTGCGGCCTCATCCCCAAGCTGGGCGCACTCATCTCCATCATGCCCCAGGCCGTTCTGGGCGGCGCTGCCGTCATGATGTTCTCCTCCATCGTGGTGTCGGGCATCCAGCTCATCACCAAGGAGAAGATGACTCCCCGCACCCTGACCATCGTCTCTGTGGCGCTGGGCGTGGGCTACGGCATGGGTGCAAACGCCAAGATCCTCGCCAACACCCCCCAGTTCGTCCAGCTCATCTGCGGTGAGAGCGGCATCGTGCCTGCTGCCTTCGTGGCCATCCTGCTCAACTGCCTGCTGCCCCGCGACGAGAAGTAAGCGTTGAATCCCTTTGGCCTCCCTGCACCTTTGCAGGGAGGTCTTTTTGTGCTATAATTTCCCCAGTCTTACAAGAGGGAAGGAGGACTCTATGGAACCGCAAACTGCCGCCCGCTATCGTCTTCTGGACGAGCTGCGGGGACTCGACCTCATCAGCATGATGCTCTACCACGGGATGTGGGACCTGGTGTTCCTCTTCGGCGTGGCCCAGAAGTGGTACACCGGACGCCCGGGCTTTGTGTGGCAGCAGAGCATCTGCTGGGTCTTTATCCTGCTTTCGGGCTTCTGCCTGCCGCTGGGGCATCATCCGTTCCGGCGGGGAGCCATGGTCTTCGGGGCAGGGGCGCTGGTCACAGCCGTCACCCTGCTCTTCCTGCCCGGGGACGTGGTGTGGTTCGGGGTGCTGACCCTGCTGGGCTCGTCCATGCTCCTCACCGCCGCGCTGGACCCGCTGCTCCGCCGCGTCCCGCCCGCCGTGGGCGCGGCCCTCAGCGCCCTGCTGTTCTGGGTGACCTACCCCACGATGAACGGCTTCTGGAACCTGCCGGGCGGGCGTCTGGCCCTGCCGCAGGCCCTCTACGCCAGCTACACCACGGCCTACCTGGGCTTCATGCCCAAGAGCTTTTTCTCCACCGACTATTTCCCGCTGCTGCCCTGGCTGTTCCTGTTCTGGGCAGGGTATTTCCTCCACCGCCTCGTGGGCCGCGAACGCCTCGCGCCGCTGCGCCGGTCGGTCTGCCCGCCGCTGGGCTGGATGGGCCGTCACTCGCTGGTGCTCTATCTGCTCCATCAGCCGGTCATCCTGGGGGTGCTGACGGCGGCGTTCCGGCTGGTGAGAGCGGGGTAAAACTTCTGGAAAAGTTAGCCTTTGTGACCGCTTGACAAAGGAGCGGCGCTGTGGTATCCTATGGACAGTTAGAGAAATCTAACCAAGAGATGCGTCTGAGCCTGCTTCCGACGCATTTTTATGGAGCAAAAAGTTAGAAGCAGCTAACCCAATAAATCAAAAGTGAGGCTGAATAGTATGAGCAAAGTAGCAATCGTATTCTGGAGCGCCACCGGCAACACCGAGACCATGGCAAACTGCATCGCGGAGGGTGCAGGCGCTGCCGCCGCCATCGTCCCCTGCGCCGAGATGGACGCAGCAAAGCTGGCCGAGTATGACGTGGTGGCCTTCGGCTGCCCCGCCATGGGCGCGGAGCAGCTGGAAGAGAGCGAGTTCGAGCCCATGTTCGCGGGCCTCGAAGGCTCTCTGAACGGCAAGAAGGTGGCTCTGTTCGGCTCCTACGGCTGGGGCGACGGCCAGTGGATGCGCGACTGGTGCGAGCGCGCCAAAGAGGACGGCGCACAGCTGTTCAGCGACGAGGGCCTCATCTGCAACGAAACCCCCGACGACGACGCTCAGGCTGCCTGCCGCAAGCTGGGCGCTGATCTGGCCAACTGGTAAAAAATAACACCGGCCCATCCTGCATCATCCCGGGTCTTTGGGGCAACCTAGGGACAAAGAGGTGATGAATGAATGGAAAACACAGGTGTCCGCTGTGATGTCTGCGAGTGCCGCCACAACGTGGGGAGCAGCAAGTGTGACTTGCCCGAGATCACGGTGACGGAGCGCTGCACCTGCTCTTCTCAGCAGGTGGACATCCCGCACTACTGCCAGAGCTACGAGAAGAAGTAAGCTTTGCGCAAAAAAAGACCTCTGCCCGACGGCCTTGCCGGGCAGGGGTCTTTTGCTTTAATGAAGGCTGACGCCGAAGGTGGGCAGACTGCGCAGCAGGGTGCCCACGTTGTGCATCTCGTAGATGCCGAAGCCCAGAGCGCTGGCGGCTACGAGGTTGTCGGCCCGGTCGTCGATGAAGATGCACTCATCGGCCCGGAGATGGTACTTGTCCAGCAGGGCCTGATAGATGCGGGGGTCGGGCTTGTTGATCTTCACTTCGCAGGAGGCCACGCCGCCGTCGAAGAGACCCTCGAAGTCCCGGTGCATCAGCAGGTCCAGCACGTCCTCGGGGATGTTGCTCAGGTAGTAGACGCAGTAGCCGCGCTGTTTGAGCTGCTCCACCAGCGTCTGCATCCGGCGGCGGGGGTGGAGCATACTCATCCAGTCGTCCAGCACGCCCTGTACCTCGAAGCCCCGGCCCACGGCTCTGGCCCGCTGGAGCATCTTCTCGTTGGCCTCCCGGCGGGTGATGCGGCCTGCGTCCAGCAGCCGCCATTCTCTGCTGCCGAAGGTCAGGTCGTAGACCTCCTCTTCCAGCCCCCGGTTCCCGAACAGGTCGATGAGGTACTTGTGGGGGTCGAAATCCACCATGACGCCGCCGAAGTCGAACACGATATTTTTATACATCGATGATACCTCTTAAAAATAGTTGGAGTGTCCCTGCGCCCAGTATAGCACATCCGGGGCAGTATTTTCCAGCCCTTTTGCATCCTCCGGCCCGCCCCGGCATAGGATGGGACTGTAAGGGGGCGGGGGAGATGACCTTTCGGGAGCTGTGCAGCAAGGAAGTGGTCCAGCTGAAGGACGGGGCCTGCCTTGGCCGGGTGGACGATCTGGAGCTGGACGCCGACACGGCCCGCATCGGGAGTTTGCTTCTGCTGGGGCGGCCCCGGCTCTTCGGGCTGCTGGGCCGGGACGAGACCCTGACCATCCCGTGGGCCGACATCGAGCGGATCGGTCTGGACGCCATCCTCGTGGGGACGGACATCCCCGCCCCGCCGCCCTCCCACGGGGGACTGCTGGATAAATTGCATCAGTGGCTGAACGGATGAAAGATTTTCACCCGTTTTTTGCCCGTCAGGTCTGGATTTTGGAGGCGGGATGATTATAATAGAGGACTGGGGCGGAATCTGCCGCCTCAAATAAGCTTCAAATAATACGAAAAACGCAGAAGTGAAAGGAACTTCTTTATGACACACCATCCGAGTGCTGCGTCCCTCCGGCTGCACGGGGCGCGGCTGCTGTTTCCGCCTGCGGCCACCCTTCTGTTCCTGCTGCTCACCGAGTACATCGCCCGCGGCACCCTGAGCGGAGATACCTTTGTGCAGTACATCTTCCCCCACCCAGAAGCCTACCTGCTGGCGTGGGGGCTGCTCTTCCTCGTCTGGATGGCGGTGGACTGGCTCACCCGCTTCGCCCCGCTGGCCACCCTCCTGTCGGCCCTGCTGGGCTGTCTGCCCGCTACGGTGGACTTTTACATCCTGCAGCTCCGGGGCGAGCCTTTCCTCCCGTGGGACCTGATGCAGGTGTCCGAGGCCGCCGGCGTGGCCTCCGCGGCGGGCATCCACGTCCAGAAGAGCATGGTCGTCTCCGGCGTCGTGGTGCTGGCTCTGACCGTCGGCTCCTTCTTCCTCTACCGGGGGCGTCAGAAGCTGCCCTGGGTGCAGCGTCTGGCGGGCTTCGGGGCCAGCACAGCGGCCACCTGCGCCCTCATCTTCGGGGTGTTTCTGCAGCCCGCCGTCACCCAGTCGCTGGGCATCCTGCCCGACGCATGGATGCAGGACCGCTACTATCGCTATTACGGCGTCATCACCAGCTTCCTCACCAACCTGACGAATCTGGAGATCGACAAGCCCGAGGCTTACTCGGAGGAGGCCATCAACGCCATCCTCGACAACGTAGAGGCAGGGGAGAAGTACACCACCAGCCCGGCCTGGCCCGGCTCCTACGCCGCCCAGACCCCGGCAGACGAACAGGTGAAGCAGCCCACCATCCTCTACGTGATGGACGAGTCCTACTGGGACGTCTCGGAGCTGGAGCAGTACGGCTTCCAATTCGACACCGACGTCTCCGCCAACCTCCACGCTCTGCAGCAGACCAGCGCCTATGGCCGGGTCTACAGCCCCAGCTTCGGCGGCGGCACCTGTGACGTGGAGTTCGAGGCCCTGACGGGCTACTCGGTGTCCTATCTGCCCAGCGGCAGCAAGCCCTACCAGCAGCACGTGACGAAACCCATGTTCGCCCTGCCCAGCTACCTCAAGACCGAAGGGTATCAGACGGCGGCGGTCCACTGCTTCTGGGCCAGATACTGGAGCCGCGACACGGCCTACCCCAACCTCGGCCTCGACGACTTCATCAGCCTCGAGAAGATGCACGGCGTCCAGAAGGTGCGCCGCCACTACTGGACCACCGGCCTCGTCACCGACGACTCCATGGCAGACCAGATCATCGGCCAGTACGAGACCATGAAGGCGAAGTCCGACGCCCCCGTCTTCCTCCACGCCGTCACCATGCAGAACCATACCAATTATAATAAGGACAACTACCCCGACGACCAGCGGGTGAAGGTCACCGAAGCCCCGGCGGGTCTCAAGGCCAGCACCGTGGGTGCGCTGGAAGACTTTGCCACCGGCATCCGGGACGCCGACGCCATGCTGGGCAGGCTGACGGACTACTTCTCCCAGGTGGACGAGCCGGTCATCCTCGTGTTCTGGGGCGACCACTACAACCCCATCGATTCCAATTACGACATCTACACCCGCAGCGGCTATGCCAGCGGCTCCAGCGCCGACCCCCGCCTCCATCAGACCACCCTGCTGATGTGGTCGAACTATTCTGACCGCGCGGTGGACCTCGGCACCATCGCCGCCTACGACATCTCGCCGGTGATGATGGAGCTGTTCGGCCTGCGCCAGCCCGCCTACTTCCAGTTCCTTGGCCGTCAGCTCCGGGCCGCCTACCGGGCCAACACCCGCGGCACCATCCTGGAGAAGGACGGCACCGCCTCGAACGAGCTGACCCCCCTGCAGCAGAAGTGGAGCGATGAGCACTGGCTGCTCCAGTACGACCTCATGTTCGGCAAAGGCTACGCTTTGAGCCGGATGGGGCTCGAGGAGCTGTCCGAGGGCGCAGATTGACGAAAAACTACGATTCTTTTCAGAAAAAAGCACGAAAACCCCTTGCAACGGCCAGAGGTTTGTGCTATTATTACTTAGCATTACACACGCATCACTATGCCCTTTTGTGCTCTGACGAGTGGAGGGCAGTCTGCAACCGTCCGATACGGCGGCAGATCACGGTGTGCGGAGGCAAAACAAATTTTGGAGGTAATTTTACTATGGCAGTCGTTTCTATGAAGCAGCTTCTCGAGGCAGGCGTTCACTTTGGTCACCAGACCCGCCGCTGGAACCCCAAGATGGCGAAGTATATCTTCACCGAGCGCAACGGCATCTATATCATCGACCTGCAGAAGACCGTCAAGAAGCTGGACGAGGCTTACAACTACGTGAAGGAAGTTGCAGCTGAGGGCGGCGACATCCTGTTCGTCGGCACCAAGAAGCAGGCTCAGGAGTCCATCCGTGACGAGGCTCTGCGCTGCGGCATGCACTACGTCAACGCTCGCTGGCTGGGCGGTATGCTGACCAACTTCCGCACCATCCGCAAGCGCATCGACCGTATGGCTCAGCTGCAGAACATGAAGGACAACGGCACCTTCGAGCTGCTGCCCAAGAAGGAAGTGGCCAAGCTGGAGCTGGAGATGGAGAAGCTGGACAAGTACCTCGGCGGCGTCAAGAACATGAAGACCCTGCCCAAGGCCATGTTCATCGTTGACCCCCACAAGGAGCGCATCGCTGTTGCTGAGGCCCGCAAGCTGAACATCCCCATCGTTGCAATCGTTGATACCAACTGCAACCCCGACGAGATCGACTACGTCATCCCCGGCAACGACGACGCTATCCGCGCTGTCAAGCTGATCGCTGGCGCTATGGCTGACGCTGTGCTGGAAGGCAAGCAGGGCAACCAGGAGGCCGCTCCCGCTGAGGACGCAGCAAACGCCTGATTTCCCGAAATTCTCACAAACCAACAAATACTGTGTAAGGGAGAATACCAAAATGGCTATTACTGCAAAGGACGTTATGGAACTGCGCAAGCAGACCGACTGCGGCATGATGGAGTGCAAGAAGGCTCTGACCGAGGCTGACGGCAACTTCGAGAAGGCAATCGAGATCCTGCGTGAGCGTGGTCTGGCTACCGCCGCCAAGAAGGCAAGCCGCGTGGCTGCCGAGGGCATGGTCTACGCTGATTACTGCCCCGAGTGCAAGGTGGGCGTCGTCATCGAGGTCAACGCCGAGACCGACTTCGTCGCCAAGAACGACAAGTTCGTCGCCTTCGTCAAGGAGGCCACCAAGGTCATCATGAAGCAGAACCCCGCTGATGTCGAGGCTCTGATGGCATGCAAGACCGAGAGCGGCGAGACCGTCGATGAGGCTCTGAAGAACCTCATCCTGGTCATCAAGGAGAACATCAAGGTTCGCCGTTTCGTCCGTTACGAGGGCGTCTGCTCTGCATACGTCCACGGCGGCGGCACCCACGGCATCCTGGTCAACTTCGAGACCACCAACGGCATCGAGGCTAAGGACGAGTTCGCTGCATACGGCAAGGATGTTGCCATGCAGGTCGCAGCTGCCAACCCCAGCTACGTCGATGAGGCTGCTGTCCCCGCTGAGGTCGTCGCCAAGGAGAAGGAGATCCTCCTCGCTCAGATGGCTAACGACCCCAAGAACGCCAACAAGCCCGACGCTGTCAAGCAGAAGATGATCGAGGGCAAGATCAAGAAGTACTTCAAGGAGAACTGCCTGGTCGATCAGGAGTTCGTCAAGGACGGCGACATGACCGTTGGTCAGTACACTGCCAAGGTCGCAAAGGACCTGGGCGGCGACATCAAGGTCATCAAGTTCACCCACTTCGTCAAGGGCGAGGGCCTGGAGAAGCGTTCTGACGACTTCGCTGCTGAAGTCGCAAGCATGGTGAAGTAATTCAGTCTGACTGAATAGAATGGGAGCTGCAGCACCTGTAACAAGGTGCTGCGGCTCTTTTTGTTTGTATTTGCGCGGCAAATGTGCTATTATAAGGGCTATATAAAAGAGGGGAGAAGAAATCATGAAGATCGAACCCAGAACATTCACCCTGCCCAGCGGGGAAGTGCTGACGGTGCGCAGCTTGTGCGCGGACGATGCAGAGGCGCTGAATGCATTCCGCTATGCGACCTACAGCGAGACCTATTTTATGGCCCGCTACCCGGAAGAAGGCGCGAATCTGGAAGCGATGCAGAATCGGCTTGCAGACTGCGGGGAAAGCCCTGTGAACTTTGAGGTGGGCGCTTTTGCCGGAGAAACGCTGGTGGGGGAGTTTGGTGTTGCACAGGTGCGGCCGCATATCAAATACCGCCATCGTGCCGTAATGGGCATTTCTGTCCGGAAAGAGTATTGGGGCTGCGGTCTGGGCAGCTATCTGATGCAGCTCGCCATCGACCAGACCCGGGCCAACGGCTTCGAGCAGTTGGAGCTGGGGGTGTACAGCGATAACAGCCGTGCCATCCATCTCTATGAAAAGTTTGGCTTTGAGCGCTATGACATCCAGCCCCGGGCCTTCAAGCTGAAGGACGGCACCTACCGGGATGAGATCATCATGGTGAAGATGCTGTAACCGGAACAGAACAAAAACGCCGCCGACGGTTCGGAAGCCGTCAGCGGCGTTTTGCTTATTCAGTCAGCAGCGGTCAACAGATCAGGCCTTGGCCTCGCTGTTGTGCTCCGCCTTCTTGTAGGCGGAGAAGGAGTGGAACACGATGTTCAGGCCCAGAACGATCAGCAGGACAGCAAGGATGAGCTGCAGGCCGTTGGCGATGAACACAGCGCCCCAAGTGGTCTCACCGGCAGGGATGGTGACAGCAGCGGCATTGCTGATGGCCTTGACCATCGCCATGAGGCGCTGCACCAGAGCAGTGAAGGTGACGCAGAGCATGATGATCAGCGGGGGGAAGAGCATCTTGTTGCTGCGGCCGGTGACCTTCAGGAAGACGCACAGGGTAGACAGGACCAGAGCGCTCAGCAGCTGGTTTGCAGAACCGAACAGGGGCCAGATGTTGGCGTAGCCGATCTTGGTCAGGATGAAGCCGAACACCAGAGTGATGAAGGTGGAGAAGTAGACGTTGCAGAGCAGCTTGCGCCAGCCCTCAGCGTGCTCCATGTCGTCCACGCTGAACAGCTCCTGGAAGCTCATGCGGCCGATGCGGGCCACGGCGTCAAGGCTGGTCAGAGCCAGTGCGGAAACGCACATGGTCATAAAGACGGTAGCGGCATAAGCGGGGACGCCGAACATCTCAAAGAAACCGGCAACGCCGCGGCTGAAGATCTGGAAGGGAGTACCGGCGGCGGGGGTGCCGTCAGCAGCGGCAGCAGCACCGGCGACGCAGAGGGCCAGAACAGCCAGCAGGCTCTCGAGGATCATGGCACCATAGCCGACCTTCAGCATATCCTTCTCGTTCTCGACGGTCTTGGAGGAAGTGCCGGAAGAGACGAGGCTGTGGAAGCCGGAGACAGCACCGCAGGCCACGGTGACGAACAGGATGGGGAACATGGTACCCAGCTTCTCGTTGGTGAAACCGGTGAAGACAGGCAGGTTCATGGTGGGATGAGCGACCAGCAGGCCCACAACGGCACCGGCGATCATGGCCACGAACATGAAGGTGGTCATGTGGTCACGGGGCTGCTTCAGCAGCCACATGGGCAGAACAGCGGCAAAGAAGATGTAGACGAAGGTGATGTAGCTCCATGCAGCCTTGCCCAGAATGAGGGGCAGGTTTGCACCGATGACGAAGGACAGCACGATGAAGACGATGCTGATGAGGCTCTCTTTCCAGCCGGAGAAGTTGAACTTCTTCTGGATGAGGCCGAAGACGACAGCGAAGACCATGAACATGATGGAGACCATACCGGCAGCGCCGTTGGTCTGGGCAGCCTCCACCAGAGCGCCGTCGGCACCGAAGGCGTTGAAGGTTCCGGCCACCATGTCCGCAAACGCTGCAATGACGATGCCGCAGAACAGCCAGCAGAACAGCAGGAACAGCTTGCGGCCGGTCTTGCCGATGTACTTCTCGATGAGCATGCCCATGCTCTTGCCGTCGTTCTTGACGGAAGCGTACAGAGCGCCGAAGTCGGTGACAGCGCCGAAGAAGATGCCGCCCAGCAGCACCCACAGCAGGACAGGCAGCCAGCCGAAGGCTGCGGCCTGGATGGCACCGGTGACAGGGCCTGCACCGGCGATGGAGCTGAACTGGTGTGCAAAGACGGTCCAGCCGTTGGTGGGAACATAGTCACGGCCATCCTCGTGGACGACTGCGGGGGTCTTGGCAGTGGGGTCGATGCCCCACTTGTTGGCCAGCCAGCGGCCGTACAGCGTATAAGCGCCGAACAGACACACGGCTGCGATCAAAACGATGACCAGCGTATTCATTTCTTTATACCTCTTTCCTTTCTTTCACACCGGCAACCGGCAATGTGCCAGACAGAGCGTCTGTACCCAAAAGCAGGGCAGGCGAAACGGCCCGGAGGGTGAAAAAAGCCTCCGTCCTCATGAAAGACAGAGACACAAAGATGTGTCCCATCTTCCTCGAAGACGAAGGCCAAACGGTGCATCTGCACCGGTCGTTCTCCGCGGTACCACTTCGTTTGCTGCGTTCGGGAGCAGCCGCTTGCGCGTACAGGCGTTCTGCCGCCGATACGCCGCCCTGTAACGTGGGCTGAACGGCCATGCACTACTGCCGCAAGCGGGTTCGCACAGGCTGCTCGCAGGTGAGGGCTGATCGCACTGTGCTGCCGTCTTGCACCGGAATGGCGGCTCTCTGAGCGCAGGGAATGCGAAAAGTCATGTCCTGTTCATTGCATTTGCCGAATGATTGTGTATACTTTAGTCCTGATTTCATAACTTGTCAATATATTTTGGGCAAGTTAGGAGACTGTGCCATTTTTGCGGGGGAGAAACTAAGAAAATTTAGGCGATTTTTGTTCAGATGTGAGATGAATAAAACTGAATGCCTCCACAGGTGAAATCTGCTAAACCCCCGGAAAGAAAGACCGAACACTTGACTTTTACACTTTCAAGTGCTAAAGTAACAGAGTAATAGAAAGAACCGTGCCGCACCCTGCGGCACTTTGCCCTGAAGGAGGCAGCTATGGCGGACAAGAACCCCAGAAGAAACCCCACCACCGACGCACTGTTCGACGCGATCCTGAGTCTTGAGACGAGGGAGGAGTGCTACAACTTCTTCGAAGACCTCTGCACGGTCAAGGAGATCTCCGATATGGCCCAGCGTCTGGAAGCGGCCAAACTCCTGCTCGGCGGCAGCACCTACGACCAGATCGTAAAGGCGGTGGAGATCAGCACCGCCACCATCAGCCGCATCAACCGCTGCATCCAGTACGGCTCCGGCGGCTACCGCGACACCATCGAGAAGGTACAGAAGAGCGCAAAGCCGGAGTGACATCCGGGCGGCGAGGCACATAGGATGGACTGCGCCCGATTCCTATTATAGAAAGGAAGGTCCTTCTTATGGCTGATACCACCAACTGCACCCCCTGCGTTTCCTGCGGCTGCCCCGCGCTGCCGAGAGTTTCCTTCGACCAGGCCGTCGTCGACCTGATGGAGAGCATCGCTCTGCAGGAGTCGGCCCTGAGCCACATCCTCTGCGCCGAGACCCAGAAGATGAAAGCCGCCCTCAGCATGGAGGAGCTGGACCTGTGCAAGCTGCTGGAAGTCAACGACTCCGCCACCAACATGGTCCACGCCGTGGCGAACCTTGAGCTGATTCTGAAAGAGAAGCTGGAATTCATCGCCAACAACCTCTACTACCCCTCGACGGGGAACTGCACCACCACCGAGAGCTGATGTCAAAATGCGACTGCCCGCCCGCAATGGGTGGGCGGTTTTTGCTTTCCGGGGCGGGGCTGCCTAAAAATATGTATAAAAGTCGGAAAAGTGTTTTGTTGGAATTGCTGAATATCGAAATCTGTGCTATACTATATAATGTTTATCCAAAGAGAAAGGGGAACCTGACCTTGCTGCACTACGATGCGATCCTGTTTGACGTGGACGGTACGCTCATCGATTCCGCCCCCGGCATTCTCAATACACTGGAAGAAGTTTTCAGCTCCATGGGCGTTGACGTCGCCCGGAGCGACCTTGGCCGCTACATCGGCCCGCCCCTCCGCAAGAGCTTCGGCGAGCATTTCTCCGACCCTGCAAAAATCGAGGAGGCCACGAAGCGCTACCGCGTGAGCTACGCCGCCAGGGGCTGCCACGAGGGCGATGTCTACCCCGGCGTGGTGGAGATGCTGGACCGTCTCAAGGCTGCGGGCCTGACCCTCTGCACGGCCACCTGCAAGCCCACCGACGTTGTGAGGCCCATCCTCGAAGAGCAGGGCCTTGCGCCTTACTTCTCCTTCGTGGGCGGTGCGTCCATGGATGAGAGCCGCGACAACAAGACCGACGTCATCCGCCACGTCCTCGCCCAGCCCGTCATGCAGGGCAAGCGGGTTCTGATGGTGGGCGACCGCCGGGACGATATGCAGGGCGCTGTGAACTGCGGCCTGGACGCCGCCGCTGTGCTCTACGGCTACGGCGGCAGGGAAGAGGTCGCCCCCTTTGCGCCGGTCTTCATGGCCGCTGACTGCAAAGAGCTGACGGACTGGGCTCTCCGCCCGGTGGACGAGCCTTCCCATTCCTGAAACGAGAGGGACTGAATCTATGAGTCAAAAAAGACAACAACAAAACGAAACCATGACTCCCATGCAGCATCGGGCCGTTCTGGTCTGCATCCTCTGCGTGCTGGCGGTGCTGCTGACCTTCGGCATCACCACCACCCTCCTCAAAAAGGAGGAGCCTGCCCCCTCCGTCTCGGAGCCTGCAGAGGGACCCGCTGCCCCCGGCGAAGACCTGTCGGGCCACTACCAGATCGATAACGCCTCCACCGCTCTGCTGACGGAGACCGCCGACGCCGGCACGGACTATCTGAACGACACCCTTTTTCTGGGCGACTCCAACACCGTCCGCCTCTATAACAACGGCCTCATCTCCCTGCAGCAGTTCTGCGCCAAAGAGGGCATCGGCACCCAGGTCGCGCTCAACGAGGGCATCGTTACCTTTAAGAAGGACTCCAACCACTACACCATCCCTCAGGCGGTGGCCATGATGAAGCCCCGCCGTGTGGTCATGACCTTCGGCACCAACGACACCGGGATGGAAGTCTCGGACTTCATCGCCCACTACACGGCCCTCATCCAGGCCATCCAGCAGAGCTATCCCTACACCGACATCATCGTCAACACGGTGCCGCCGGTGCCGGCTGACCACTCCAACTACCCCCACATGGACCAGGCCAAGATCGACGACTTCAACATGGCCCTTCTGGAGATGTGCGAGCAGCTGGGCGTCCGCTTCCTCAACTCCGCCGAAGCCCTCAAGGGCAGCGACGGCTACGGCATCGCGGACTACTACACCAGCGGCGACATCCACCTCAAGAGCGCCGGCCTCAAGGCAGTGCTGAACTATCTCCGCACCCACGCCCTGCAGACCGAGGACCGCCGCCCCGACACCAACAACATCCCCACCCGCACCATGGAGTATGTCTCCAACCCCAGCTCCGCCGTGGCCGCTCCCAGCTCGGAGGCTGTCAGCTCCAGCGAGAGTCAGGCCGAGAGCGCCAGCAGCTCGGAGAGCTCTTCCAGCGAGAGCACCAGCGAGAACAAAAAGTTCGAGGCCCGCTACCGTGTGGACAAGAACGGCGGCGGCACCCTGAGCGTCGGCAATGACACCGGCAACAGCTCTGTGACCTACACCGTCACCGACCCCGACAAATCCATCACCGTGACCGCTGTCCCGGCGGAGGGCCACGTCTTCGTCAAGTGGAGCGACGGCCTCACCAGCAAGACCCGCACCGACACCGACTTCAAGCAGAATCTGGATGTCACGGCCGTCTTCGGCACGGCCTCCGTCCACATCACCAGCGAGGGCAAGGGCGCTGTGGGCAGCTCCTACACCTTCAAGGCTGCCTTGAGCGGCAAGTACGCCAAGACCGAGAACCTGCGCTGGTACGCCAACGGTCAGGAGGTCACGCAGGCTGCCGGCAAGTCCAGCATCACGGTGGTGGTGGACAGCTCCATGGTCAACGCTTCTTATAAGATCCACGCCGTCGTCACCTACAACGACTGCAAGGTGAGCAGCAACACCCTGACCATCACCATCGGCAGCGGTGTGACCAGCGAGTCCGGCTCCACCAGCAGCTCGTCCTCGTCCCATGCCGGTTCTTCCGGCAGTACATCCTCTTCCTCTGCAAGCTCGGGCAGCTCTTCCCACAGCACCAGCAGTTCGTCGTCGGCATCGTCCAGCACGGCGTCTGGCAGCTCCAAGGCAGAGTCGGAGTCCGAAAGCAAGGCAGAGTCCAAGGCCGAGAGCGAAGCTGAGTCTAAGGCAGAGCCCAAGGCCGAAACCAAGCCGGAAGCCTCCGCCAGCAAGGAAGCCGAAAGCAAGGCAGAATGACGCCCCGCACCTTCCTCTGCAAAGCCGCATAGGCTGAGCCGAGAGGAGGCGAGCGGATGTTCCGTGAAGAAATGCAAGTCCTCGGCCTGCCCGGCGCAGAAGATGTGACCGACGGCAGCGTGGACTACTACGACATGGATTGGGAAAACGTCGAGAACGGCGTGACGGAGGAGCAGATGGCAAAGTGCATCGCAAAAGAGTGCGTCTGCACACCACACTGCAAGTGCAGCGGGAATCTGCCGGACCAGTCCGACGAGGAAGCCTATGAAATGACGTTGGAAGGATAAAAAATACGAGAAGCCAGCTCTGCCGGGCGGGGCTGGCTTCTCGCTGTTCTCAAACCACACCGCAGCCGCGCCCGCTCAAGGCGGCAGGCGGCTCGAAACATGATAGAGAAGGGAAAGAAACATGGCAAAATATTATTGCATCCTCTTCGATGCAGACAATACGCTCCTGGACTTTGACGCCGCCGAGAACAAGGCGCTGGCTGAGACGCTGGTGGAATACGGCATCGAGCCGGACGCCGGGACGGTGCAGACCTACCGGGACATCAACTCGGAGCTTTGGCGTCAGCTGGAAAAGGGCCAGATACGCCGCGACAAGCTGATGGGGGAGCGCTTCACCCGCTTCCTCAAGGCCATCAACGCAGCCGGTGACGGCGTGGAGATGAACCGCTGCTACCTCGACCATCTCTCCTCCCACCCCGACCTGATGACCCCCAATGTGCCGGACGTTCTCGGGGAGCTTTCCGAGGTGGCGACGCTGGCCATCGTGACCAACGGCTTCGAGAAGGTGCAGAGCCGCCGGGTGGCAGAATCCGGCATCGGGGCCTACCTTGAGGACGTCTTCGTCTCCGAGAAGCTGGACAGCGAGAAACCCAGCCGCCGCATCTTCGACTCCGCCCTCCGCGCTCTGGGCGTGGAGAACCGGGAGCACGTCCTGGTGGTGGGCGACAGCCTCACCAGCGACATTCAGGGCGGCGTGAACGCGGGCCTCGACACCTGCTGGTTCAACCCCGGCCACGCCGAGAACCCGGGCAAGGTGAGCCCCACCTACGAGATCGCCTCGCTGGAAGAGCTCTACCCGCTGGTGATGGAGCCGGAAGAGCTGGCGAACCTCGGCCTCAAGCACCGCCGTCATCAGCTGTAACGGCGGGAATGTCCCCATCCACCCTACTGGAAAAGAACACGGAAGAACGATATGCTGATTCATTTGGAAAAACTCGGAAAGAGCTTTGGCGAGAAAGTCGTCCTGCACGACGTGAGCGCCAGCGTGGAAAAAGAAGACCGCATCGGCATCGTGGGCCAGAACGGCGCAGGCAAGACGACCCTGCTCAAGATCCTGACCGGCGTCTACACCGACTATGACGGCGAGTTCAGCGTGACCCACGGCGTGACGCTGGGCTATCTGGAGCAGAACGCAAAGCTCGATGTCACGCTGGATATTTACGGGGAGATGCGCTCTTCCTTCGCCCCTGTGCTGGACGCCATGGCCCAGATGCAGATCCTGGAAAAGAAGATGGCGGCCTCTCCCGACGACGCCGCCCTTCTCGAAAAGCACGACGAACTGCAGAACATCATCGACGCCGCCGACGGCTACAACATGGACGTCAACATCAAGAAGGTGCTGTCCGGCATGGGCTTTGCGCAGGATACCTGGAGCAAGAACGTGGGCGTCCTCTCCGGCGGTGAGCTGACCCGTCTCCGTCTGGCCAAGCTCCTCCTCGAGAAGCCGGACGTCCTCATTCTGGACGAGCCCACCAACCATCTGGACTTCGCCACCATGGAGTGGCTGGAAAACTACCTCAAGGGCTACTCCGGTGCCGTTCTGGTGGTCAGCCACGACCGCTATTTCCTCGACAACGTCTGTACCAGGATCTGGGAAGTCTCCTTCCAGACCATGACCACCTATAAGGGCAACTTCTCGGCCTATCTGCCCCAGAAGGAAGCTGCCGACGCCCTGCGCCAGAAGCAGCACGACGCCGATGTGGCGCTGGCCGAAAAATTACAGGACTACATCGACCGCAACCTCGTCCGCGCCTCTACCACCAAGATGGCCCAGAGTCGCCGCAAGCAGCTGGAAAAGCTGGAGATCACCGAGGCCCCTCAGGACGAGACCAACCAGCTCAAGTTCCGCTTCGAATACGACGTGGAGCCGTGGAATGAGCTGGTGCTGCTCAAGAACCTGACCATTCAGATCGGCGGACGCACCCTGCTGGAGCCCTTCACCTATACGGTCTGCCGCGGCCAGCGGCTCATCATCGCCGGCCCCAACGGCGCAGGCAAATCCACCCTGATGCAGGTGCTGGACGGCAAGCGCCGCCCCTCCGGCGGCATGGTGCGCCTTGGCACCGGCGCACGGCCCAGCATCTTCGCCCAGCAGCAGAACCGCATCGGCGCGGGCCGCGTCATCGACGTCATCTGGAACAAGTACCCCCGGATGACCGAGCTGGAAGTCCGCAGCCATCTGGCAAAGCTGGGCTTCCGGGGCGAGACGGTCTTCAAGCCCTGCGAGGCCCTGTCCGGCGGCGAGCTGGCCCGGCTGCGCTTTGCAGAGATCGTGCTGGAACGCCCGAACCTGCTGTTCCTGGACGAGCCTACCAACCATCTGGACATCTACACCCGCGAGAACCTGACCGAGGCGCTGATGGCCTACACCGGCACGCTGCTCCTCGTCACCCATGACCGCCACCTGATGAACAGTCTGGCCTGCCCCATCCTCTACCTCGAGGACGGCAAGGCGGTCATCTACCCCAGCTATGACGCCCTGATGGGCCGCGCCGCTCCCGTCCCCGTGGCCGAGAAGAGCAGCGAACCCGCCAAGGCGGGCTACGGCAAAGAGCAGCGCCGCCGCCGGGCCGAGTTGCGCGCTAAGATCAAAGCCTGCGAGGACGAGATGGAAGCCTGCGGCGCCCGCGAAGTGGAGCTGGAAAACGAGATCAACTCGCCGGAAGTCTACAACGACCCCCAGCTTTTGCGGGAAAAGAGCGACGAGCTCAGCGACCTGCGCTTCCATCAGGACGAGCTTTTCGCCGCATGGGAAGCCGCTGTGGAAGAGCAGGAGCAGTACGAGCAGACCGCCGGCGGCGAAGAATGACCGATGCAGCAAAGGGGGAGAGCCGATGGCAAACCGAAACCATGACCCAAAGAAAACACACGAGATCGCACTTTCCGGCCTGCTGTTCGCGCTGGCGATGGCGCTTTCCTTCATCGAAGGCACACTGGTCATCCCGGGCCTTGCGCCGGGCATGAAGCTGGGCCTTGCGAACATCGTGGTGATGTATGCACTGTTCTTCATGGGGGCGCGGCAGGCGCTCTATCTCGACCTGCTCAAGGCGCTGTTCGTCTTCCTCGTCTCCGGCTGGACGGCAGGCTTCCTCTCGCTCTGCGGCGGACTGCTGTCCCTGCTGGTGATGTGGGTGCTCTACTATAAGCTCCCGTTCCGGCCCACATGGTTCATCCTGTCAGTCTGCGGCGCACTGTCCCACAACATCGGCCAGCTGCTTGGCGCGGGGCTCATCCTGTCCTCGGCCATGTCGCTGTACTATGCGCCGGTGATGCTGGTGCTGGGCCTCGTCATGGGCGCCCTCACGTCCCTGACCCTCCGGGCCATCCTGCCCGCACTGGGCAGACTGGGCTACAACACCCGGGAAAAGCGCTGAACAGTTGCATCTGCAAACATTTTTCGCTATAATAAAATGATAGATTTGATATGACCCTACAAAAAAGCCGCCCTTATGGATGACTCGCATCCGAGGGACGGCTGGGAGGTTTTGTACTATGTCTGAAAAAGTTACGGTCAAGGTGGAGCGGAGCGTCCTCCACCTTCCGGCCATCGCCCTGCGCGGGCTGGTGGTCTTCCCCAACAATCTGCTCCACTTCGAGGTGGGCCGCGAGAAGAGCATCGCCGCCGTGGAGTGGGCCGTCAGCAACAACTCTGACGTCTTCCTCGTGGCACAGAAAGAGATGAAGGTCGAAGACCCCAAGGCCGCCGACCTCTATACTTACGGCGTCGTGGCCGAGGTCAAGCAGGTGATGCGGGTGTCGGACGACCTCGTCCGCATCCTGGTCGAAGGCAAATACCGCGCCAGACTCTCCGAGATGGAGGACGACGGCAGCTTCCTGCTGGCCACCGTCCGCCCGGCCCCGGTCAAGATGGCGAAGCCCGAGGAGCTGCCGGAGGCGGACGTCCTCGTCCGCAACGTCAAAAAGAGCTTTGACGACCTGCTGGCTTTGAACCCCCACATCGGCAAGGACGTGGTGTTTGCCATCACCACCAGCACCGACGCCGCCTTCCTGTCCGAGTACATCCCGGCCAACCTCCTGTTCCGCTTCGAGGATAAGCAGGCCATTCTGGACGAAGGCACCCTGATGGGCCGTCTGCATCTGCTCATCGAGAAGATGCACCGGGAGCGCCGGATGCTCGAGATCGATAAGGAGATCGCCCAAAAGGTAGACGAGGCGATGGACAAGAACCAGCGCGACTACTACCTCCACGAGCAGCTCCACATGATCAGCGAGGAGCTGGGCGAGGACGACGATACCACCGCCGAGGCCGAGGAGTACCGCCGGAAGATTACGGTCCTCCATCTGGACGAGGACCGGGAAAAGAAGCTTCTCAAAGAGGTGGACCGCCTCTCCAAGATGCAGAGCAGCAATCAGGAAGGCACGGTCATCCGCACCTATCTGGACACCTGCCTCGACCTGCCCTGGAACACCTTTACCGAGGACGATCTGGACATCGCCAAGGCCCAGCGTGTGCTGGACCGGGATCATTACGGCCTGAAGAAGGTCAAGGACCGCATCCTCGAGGTGCTGGCCGTCCGCAAGCTGGCCCCCGACGTGAAGGGCCAGATCATCTGCCTCGTCGGCCCTCCGGGTGTCGGCAAGACCAGCATCGCCCGCTCCATCGCCGAGAGCCTGAACCGCAAGTATGTCCGCATCAGCCTCGGCGGCGTGCGGGATGAGGCCGAGATCCGCGGCCACCGCCGCACCTACATCGGCGCGATGCCCGGCAAGATCATCAACGCCATGATCTCTGCCAAGAGTTCGAACCCCCTGATGCTTCTGGACGAGATCGACAAGCTGGCAGGCGACTTCCGGGGCGACCCGGCGGCCGCTCTGCTGGAAGCTCTCGACCCCGAGCAGAACAGCACCTTCAACGACCATTTCATCGATATGCCGTTTGATTTGAGCCATGTGCTCTTCATCACCACGGCCAACGACCTCAGCGCCATCCCCGGCCCGCTGCGCGACCGCATGGACGTCATCGAGCTGCCCAGCTACACCCGGGTGGAAAAGTACAACATCGCCCGGAAGCATCTGGTCCCCAAGCAGCTGGATGCCTGCGGCCTGACCGGCAAGGTCACCTTCTCCCAGAGCGCCCTCTACGGCATCATCGACGGCTACACCCGCGAGGCCGGCGTCCGCAATCTGGAGCGCACCATCACCAGCGTCCTGCGCAAGTGCGCCCGGAAGATCGCTTCCGGCGAGGCGGAGAATGTCTCCGTCACCGGCACCAGCCTCGAAAAGCTGCTGGGACCCCGGATGGTCAAGCCCGAGTTCCTCAACCGCACCAACGCCATCGGCATCGCCAACGGTCTGGCGTGGACCAGCATCGGCGGCGAGACCCTGCCCATCGAGGTGCAGGTCATCGACAACGGCAGCGGCAAGATCACTGTCACCGGTTCTCTGGGCGACGTGATGAAGGAGAGCGCCCAGCTGGCCATCACCTATGCCCGCGTCCATGCCGCAGAGTACGGCATCGACTCCGAGCGCCTCAAGAAGTGCGATCTGCACATCCACGCCCCGGAGGGTGCAGTCCCCAAAGACGGCCCCTCTGCCGGCGTCACCCTGACCACGGCCCTCATCTCCTGCCTGTCCGGCATCCCGGTGCGGGGCGATGTGGCCATGACCGGCGAGATCACCCTCCACGGCAATGTGCTGCCCATCGGCGGCCTCCGCGAGAAGAGCATGGCCGCTTACCGCGAGGGGATGAAGACCGTCCTCATCCCGAAGGACAACCTGTCCGATCTGTACGAGGTGGACGACGAGGTCAAGAAGAACATCGAGTTCCTGCCCATGTCCAACCTGTCGCAGGTCCTCGCCGCAGCCCTCCTCAAGCCCAAGACGGTGTCTGCGGGCCACCCCCGCACTAGGAAGGTAAAGCCCGCTGAGTCTGCGGCCCTGCCGCAGACGGCTGAAAAACCGCAGCCGGGCGCGGTCTGCTGAGACGAAAGGAGCGAAGCTATGAACTATAACAAAGCGGATTTCATTGCAAGCTACGGCATTTCCAGCCAGCTGCCCGAGAGCGACCGCCCGGAGCTGAGCTTCTCCGGCCGCTCCAACGTGGGCAAATCCAGCCTCATCAATAAGCTCTGCAACCGCAAGAATCTCGCCCGCGTGTCCAGCACGCCGGGCAAGACGGCTACCATCAACTTCTACGCGGTGGATGACTGCTACTTCGTGGACCTGCCCGGCTATGGCTATGCCAAGGTGAGCAACGCTGACCGTGAGCGCTGGGACGACCTCATCAACAGCTACTTCGAGGCTCAGCGCCACCACACCCTGCTGGTCCAGCTCATCGACTGCCGTCACGCCCCCAGCGCCGACGACATCCAGATGCTGCATTATCTCCACTACCACAACATCCCCTTCGTCGTGGCCCTGACCAAGGCCGACAAGCTCAAGAAGAGCCAACTGGCCCAGACGCAGGAGGAGTTCGAAAAGCTCTGCCTGCCCTACGGCTGCCAGAAGGTGGTGCTGACCAGCGGTGAGAGCGGCTACGGCATTCCGGAGCTGCAGGCTGTGCTGAACGCAGCCGTCGCCGCCGAGTACGAGGCAAACGCAGAGGACGCGGAGTAACGCAATGGCTTACAACGAATTTGCTTATTTTTACGATGAGTTCAACGGTGAGGCCGACTACGAGGCCCTGTATGCCCACATCAAAAAAGAGCTGGAAGCCCACGGTATCCATGACGGCATCCTCGCAGACCTGGGCTGCGGGACAGGGGAGCTGACCCTGATGCTCACGCAGGCGGGCTACGATATGATCGGCATCGACCAGTCGGAGGAGATGCTCTGCGTCGTCCGGGACAAGGCGGAGCAGCTGGGCCTTTCCGGCGGCCTGCTTCTTTTGCGGCAGGACCTGCTCAAGCTGGACCTCTACGGCACCATCCGGGGTGCGGTGTCCACCTTCGACACCTTCAACCACATCCCGGACCTGGACAAAGCCATCGCCAACGCCGGTTTCTTTATGGAAAAAGGCGGTGTGCTCCTGTTCGATATGAACACGCCCTATAAGCACCGGAACGTGCTGGGCGAAAACGTCTTTACGTTTGAAGAAGAGGACGCCTCCTGCGTCTGGCGCAACCATTACAGCGCCGCCGACCGCCGGGTGGAGATCAGCGTGGACATCGACTACCGCGAGACGGGGGAGCACTTCCACGAGCAGTTCTGCGAGTACACCTACGACCTCGACACCATCCGCGCCGCTCTGGAAAAGCACGGTTTTGCGCTGGAAAGTGTCTGCGACGGCGAGAGCTTTGGCCCTCTGACCGACGAGAGCGAGCGCTATTTCTTCTGCGCAGTCAAACAGTATACCCAACTGGAGGAACAATAATATGTCGAATCTTATCCGCGGCATTTCTGAAAACGGCGGTGTCGTGTTCTGCGGCGTGGACTCCACTGAGATCGTCCGCACGGCAGAAAAGCTGCATACCACCAGCGCCACCTGCAGCGCAGCCCTTGGCCGTCTGCTCACCGGTGTCTCCCTGATGGGCGCGATGCTCAAGGATGATGGCGACTCCATCACCCTGCGCGTGTCCGGCGGCGGCCCGGCGGGCGTCGTCATCGCCTGCACCGACGCACACGGCAACGTCAAAGGCTGCATCGACCACCCGCTGGTCGAGCTTCCCGCAAAGGAGAACGGCCATCTGGACGTGGGCGGCGCAGTCGGCAAAGACGGCGTTCTGACCGTCATCCGGGACAACAAGCTCCAGAAGGAGCCAACGGTGGGTCAGGTGCCGCTGGTGTCCGGTGAGATCGCCGAGGACATCACCAGCTACTACGCCTACAGCGAGCAGATCCCCACCGTGTGTGCGCTGGGCGTTCTGGTGGACAAGGACCTGTCCATCGCCTGCGCCGGCGGCTATCTGCTGCAGCTCCTGCCGGGCGCGACCGATGCCGAGATCACCCGTCTGGAGCAGAACATCGCCGCCATGCCTTCCGTCACCGAGATGCTCCGGGCAGGGAAGACCCCGCAGGATATGATGGAGCTGGCAATGGCGGGCTTCGACCCGCAGGTCCTCGATACCCGCGAGGTGAAGTATCAGTGCGACTGCAGCAAGGAGCGCACGAAGGATATGCTCCTCAGCCTTGGCCGCAAAGAACTGGTAAAGCTCCGGGACGAAGACCCGAAGTGTGAGGTGGTCTGCCACTTCTGCCACACGAAGTATGAGTTCGACCTGAACGAGCTTCTGGCCGAGACGACCCCGGAAGAGAAGTAACAAAAATCCATAATCATAAATCGCCGCATGGCCGGGGCAGATGAGCTCGGGGCTGTGCGGCGTTTTCATTTGCAGATGTCGGCGGTGATGGTGTAGACGACCCGGTAGTGGAGGGTGTTTTCTTCGACGGAGACGTCCTCTTTGCGGGCCAGAAGCTCAAAATCAGGCCAATTCTGCTGTAAAGCTTGTTTACTTTGCAGTCTAGAAAGAGCCAGAGCCTGCTCTTCGGTCCGCTCAAAATCGGTGGAGGTTTTATAATAATGTGTCGTTTCTTCGATAAAAACAGGAATGGGAAGCCCGAAGACTTCTGGCTGGTAGTGTCGGACGACGGCAGCGGCCTCTGCCGAGTTTGGGACGGGATGCAGGGAGGGCAGAGTGATCGCATGACCGTCCCAGAACAGCGTCCGATGCACGGTCTGCTGCCCTGTGAGCTGCTCGATGGGCAGCATCAGGGCAATATCCTGCTCGTTTTCCCACTCGAACTGCGCCCGGACACTGCCCGCCGCAGGCTGAAAGATGAGCGTTCCGTCCCGTTCGGCGCGGGCTGTCCCGATGAGGCCCTGACCGGCTTCTACAGCCTGGCCAGGGACGACGAGCATCGTCCCGCTGACGAGGTTGGTGCGAACGACCGTGCCGGACACCCTGGCCCGGAGGCCGTGGAGCGTCCCGGCAGCGATGTCCGGCACCGGTTTCGCCGCAGCCGCTTCCGCCACCAGCTTTCCCTTCATAAAGTTGAGGCTGGCCCAGGAAAACTCACCGCTCTGGAGCAGGGCGTATTCTCCGGCGGCGAGCTTTTCCTGTGTGACGGCATTTCCCGGGAAAAGCCCTGCCTCCCACAGGACGACGGCGGCCCGCGCCTGCTGGCCGGGCGTCAGGCCCGCCGGTTCGACGAACCAGACAAAGCCCTGCAGCCAGAGCAGCAGAGGGAGAAAGACAAGGCATCCGGCCCAGAGCCCCCGCCGCCGGAGAAGGGGACGGATGCAAAAGAAAAGACCCTGCCGTTTTTGGATGCGCAGCCGTACCCGCCGTCTGCGGGCCAGAGCGGCCAGTTTCCGATAATGCCATGCGGCGCACCGGGCCGAGAACCCGCCGGGCCGGGGAACGATGTCGGAGAGGTGCAGCCCGCCTGCGGCCGCAGCAGTCAGCAGACCTTCGGCATCGCCGTTCTGCGCCGCAAAGGTGATGCCCGCCCAGAGCTGAGTCCATTCCATGGTAGAAAGCTCCTATTCCTTTGAAAAATCGGTCCGCAGAATCTGCCCCCGCAGGGTGAGCCTCCGGGCGGAGAGTGTCTCTATCTTCAAATCATCGCCGTAGACCGTCAGAGTGCCGCGCTTCAGCTCGAGGCAGAGCTTGCCTTCTTCGTAGGAGCGGATGCGCCGGAACTGCTCGATCTCCATCCTTCTGCCGCTCAGGTAGACCGAAGCCCGTCCGTAGAAGTCCCCGGGCGGCTGACGGAACATCCGCCGGAACCAGCCGCGCAGGGAATGCGTTTGCTTTCGTTTTCTTCCCACGCTGCTCCCTCCCGCCATGCAAACCGCTGCCAATTACCACATATATATGGAAATGGAGGGTGCGCGTATGATTCAGAAAGAGAAAATCCGGGGCGTGGGGTATTTTTTGATGGCGCTGGCCGCGGGTCTGCTGCCGTTTGCCGCACCGGATGCCTGCGCACAGGCCCTGCGGGAGGGGCTGGCGCTCTGCGGCGGCTCGCTGCTGCTTTCGCTGTTCCCATTCCTCATCGTGTCCACGCTGCTCATCCAATGCCCGGCGGCGGATGTGCTGGGGCTGCCCTTCTGCCCGGCGGCAAGGCTCATCGGGGTCCGCGCTCCGGCGGCTGGGCGGGTGCTGCTCATCGGATTTTTGGGCGGCTTTGCCCCCGCAGCAAGTGCCGCCGCCGGGGCCGTCCGCTCCGGGCAGCTCACCGCGCGGGAGGCCGATGCGCTCCTCCCGGCCTGTGTCTGTTCCGGCCCGTCCTTTGTGATACTGGCTGTCGGGCAGTCCATGCTGGGCAGTGCAGAGCTGGGCGTCCTGCTGTTCCTTGCACAGGTGGCGGCGGGCTATCTGTCCGCCGCGCTTCTGGCGCGGCTGGGAGGGACGCTTGGGTCAATGGCGCACCCCGCTGTCCCGACCGTTTCGCAGCCTCTCCGGCTGGACGGCATCATCGCGCAGGCGGCCCAGACCTACCTCAAGCTCTGCGGCTTCGTCCTGTTTTTCCGGATGCTGGCCGCAGGAGCGGGGGAAGTGCTGCCCTCCGGTGCAGGCGTTTTCTGCGCGATGCTTTTGGAGGTCTGCTCCGGCTGTGACCTGGCTGCAAAAAGCGGCCGGTTCGCCAGTATGCTGTGCTGCGCGGCGCTGAGCGTGCAGGGGCTTTCTGTCCTGATGCAGGTGCGGACCATCTGCCCGCCCGAGATGACCCTCCGCCCGCTCTACCGCGCCCGGCTGCTCCATCTGCCGCTTTCGCTGCTGGTATTCTATCTTCTGCTTCCTCAGCGGGCGCAGGAGACGTTCAGCACCCTGTGTGGCCGCGTGACCACGATGCGCCGCCTCCCGCCCGACTGTGCGCTGCTGGTGTTTCTCGGCTGCTGCTTTGTGGTCTGTGAGCTGAGCCGCGTCCTTGCAAAGGAGCCGAATCAAACACAGAGAGACAAAGTTGCGAATCAATCTTGACAGCTCCCGGCTTTTATGGTAAAATATCACACGTTGCAGAGATCGCAATGTGCTACTGTGGCTCAGCCGGTAGAGCAGCTCACTCGTAATGAGCAGGTCGTCCGTTCGAATCGGATCAGTAGCTCCAAAG
>CEAC01015545.1_pt1 | contig 30616 bp, 21 predicted proteins | sample 557411 | NCBI WGS metagenome assembly CEAC01 (sample SAMEA3182094, study PRJEB8094) | gut metagenome | biome: human; feature: gut; material: Stool; isolation source: human stools | place: Canada | collected 2012-02-21
TTCCGCGACCCGATCATGTACCGCATCATCCATGCCGAGCATCACCGCACGGGCGACAAGTGGTGCATCTACCCGATGTACGACTATGCCCACGGGCAGAGCGACTCGATCGAGCAGATCACCCACTCGATCTGCACGCTCGAATTCGACGTGCACCGTCCGCTCTACGACTGGTTCATCCAGGCGCTGGAGATCTACCCTTCGCACCAGTACGAATTCGCCCGGCTGAACCTCACCTACACGATGATGTCGAAGCGCAAGCTGCTCAAACTTGTGCAGGAAGGCGCCGTGATGGGCTGGGACGACCCCCGCATGCCGACGATCTGCGCACTGCGCCGCAAGGGCTATACCCCGGCCTCGGTGCGGAACTTCGCCGAGATGGTGGGCGTAGCCAAGCGCGACAACGTGATCGACCTGGGCAAGCTCGAATACTGCGTGCGCGAAGACCTGAACAAGATCGCAGAGCGCCGCATGGCAGTGCTCAACCCGCTGAAGGTGGTCATCACCAACTACGAGGAAGGCAAGACCGAGCTCTTCACGGCGATCAACAACCCCGAGGACGAATCGGCCGGCACGCGGCAGGTGCCCTTCTCGAAGGTCATCTACATCGAGCGCGACGATTTCATGGAGGAGCCTCCCAAAAAGTTCTTCCGCCTGGCACCCGGCGGCGAGGTGCGCCTGCGCTATTCGTACCTGATCAGGTGCGAAGAGGTCATCAAGGATGCCGCGGGCAACATCACCGAGCTGCGCTGCACCTACGACCCGATGTCGGGCGGAGGGTCGTCGAGCGACGGCCGCCGCGTGAAGGGTGTCATCCACTGGGTATCGGCCAAAGATGCCGTGGAGGCCGAAATCCGCCTGTTCAACCCGCTCTTCACGAAGGAGAACCCCGACGACGTGGAGGAAGGACAGACCTGGGAGGACAACCTCAACCCCGAATCCATGGTCAAGGTCACGGGCTACCTGGAGCCGTCGCTGCGCGACATACCCATAGGGCAGGCCGTGCAGTTCGAGCGCGTAGGCTACTTCTGTCCCGACACCGACTCGACACCCGAACACCCCGTGTTCAACCGCACGGTGACGCTCAAGGATTCGTGGGCGAAAATCAACAAGTAGGAAAACACCGAATACTGTTTAAAATAAGACCTCCCGGCAAAACCGGGAGGTCTTATTTTAGGTTATTCCGCCGGAAGGCAAATCTCCGTCCTGAGTTTTTCCGCCGGGTCACATCATCCGCCCGAAGGTCTTTCGCCCCAAAAGGTAACGCAGGACTACGGAACCGCGGTAAACCTTCCCGGCGACCGTCCCCCTGCACTGCTGCCGAATCTCCTTCCGCTTGCGCGACAGGCTGCCGTGCCAGCGGAGGAAATCGCGCCAGGCGCGGAATACGGCACGGAAATTATCGCCCCGCCCCTGTGCCAGGTACGACAATGCCGCCATCAGGTCGAGCACGGGGCGCACGACGGCCACGACGGCACGCTGCACGGGAGAAGCACACTTGTAGAGCATCGCCAGGTTATTGCGATGGTTGTAGAACACCTTGGTCGGGGAATCGGTCGTCAGCGTCCCGCCGCCGAGGTGGTAGACCGTACTCCCGGGCACGACCCGCACGCGGTAACCCGCGAGCTGCATGCGCCAGCAGAGGTCGATCTCCTCCATGTGGGCGAAGAAATCGTCGTCGAAGCCCCCCAATGCGCGGAACACGTCGGCACGGCAGCAAAAAGCCGCTCCGCTGACCCAGAATACGTCGCGGGCATCGTCGTACTGCCCCTCGTCGGCTTCGACCCGCTTGAGGATACGCCCCCGGCAAAAAGGATAGCCCAGGAAGTCGATAAAGCCCCCGGAAGCCCCTGCGTACTCGAATCTCGTACGGTCGAGCCACGAAACCAGCTTGGGCGAAACGACCGCCACGTCGGGCTCACGCTCCAGGACGCCGAGGATCGGCTCCAGCCATCCCCGGGGTGTCTCGACATCGGAATTGAGCAACAGGTAATAATCCGCCTCGACCTGCGCCAAAGCGCGGTTGTAACCGCCCGCAAAACCGTAATTCCGGTCGAGGCGCACCACGGCGACGGTCGGGAACTCCTCCGCCAGCACCGCCAGCGACCCGTCCGTCGAACCGTTGTCGGCGACGACGACCCCGACCCCGGCGGGAGCCGCGGCCACGACGCTCGGCAGGAAGCGGCGCAGATGTTCCGCGCCGTTCCAGTTGAGTATGACGATTTTAACGATTGGCATTCGTGCGTTTGTGTTTCCAGCGGCGGTGCGACCACATCCAGAGCTCGGGATGCTCGCGGATCATGGCTTCCAAACGTCTAACGTAGCGTTCCGTGATTTCGTATTCGGCGACCTCTTCCACACCGTCATAGATCGGTTCGAACGACATCTGGTAACGTCCCCGCTGCAAGCGCTCCATCCGGACGAAATAGACCGGCAGGTTACAGCGCAGCGCCAGTTTCTCCCCGCCGTCGAAGAAGATCGTATCCTGGTTGAGAAAGCGGAACCAATGGCTGTCGGGGCGGCGCGGCGGGTTCTGGTCGGCGATAAGCCCCATCACGAGGTTCTTGCCCTCGATGCCGCGTTCCCGGTTGCGCAGGTAGAAGCGCAGCGAATCCTTCATCGCCACGGTCATCGAATTCTCGTAGTTGCGCAGGCGCTGGTAAAGGCATTCCATCACTTTGCTGCGCAGCGGGTGGTAAACGGCCACGAGCATCTGCGAGCGTTCGTAAAGCCCCCAGTAGGAGCAATACTCCCAGCAGCCGAAATGGGCCGTCATGGCGATCCAGTCGCGGCCGTGCACCTTCGCATAATGTTCCTCGAACCCTTTTACGGTGAGAACCGTACGGCCTTTTTCCTCGCCCATGTGGGCCATATTGACCGTATCGACGAAAATCTCGGCAAGCGTACGGTAAAAACTGCGGCAGACGGCCGCCCGTTCCTGCTCGCTTTTTTCGGGGAATGAGTTCCGCAAATTGGCCTTCACGACCTTCATGCGGTAGCGCAGGCAATAATATATGATGAAAAAGAGCAGGTTTTCAACAATGTAGTATTTGAACCAGTAGGGCATCATGGCAAACACCCGCGCCCCGAGCCACAGGGACTCCAACCATACCTTTTGTACGAAATTCAGCTCTGTACGTTTCATCCGGCAAATCAGCGGTTACGGTTCGACGAAAAGTTTTACGTTGGCGACCTTGGTGCGGATTCTCAGCCAGTTCGCAAGTGTCGTCCGGTCGATGGAATCGGAAGGGACTTTCGGCGTGACCACGCAGACGAGCGTCGTATCGAGCGGCGTGCCCGAAACGTCGAACGTAATGCCCTTCATAAGCGATATGGCCCTGACGTTCGTGGTCATGGCGCCCACCTCGCGCGAAATGTCGTCCACCTCGACATTCGTGACACGGTAGCGTTTCAGCTGCGCAGCCATCTCGCCGATGCGCCTGTTCTTCTCTTCCAGGAGTTCGAGGTAACTCTGTTGCAGCGACGCTACGTCGATCTTGTCCGTGGTGTTCGCCTGGCGGACGACCAGCTCGGCCTTGTCGAGCCCGAAGCTGCGCATCTGGGTACGGGCGTTCTCGATCGTCCCGTCGTCGAGCGGCTCCCCCAAGAGCAGCAGTTCGATCTGCGACGGATGCCCGCGGTGCGCGTAACGCTTATTACACTCGATCACGCGCGTATGGGGGAAATTGAAGACCTGCGAGACATATTTGTCGGCCGCCGCTTCGAAAAGCGACACCCTGACCATGTGGAACCCGATGACAACGCTCGGGATGAAGGTCACCAGCGTGATGACCATCATCAGCCGCTTCACGTTGCGCTCGCGCACCTTGTCGATGAACGCCTTTTTCTCGTATTTCAGGAACCGCACCATGGCATAGGTCGCCAGGGCGATGAATACCGAGTTGATGAAAAAGAGGTAGAACGCCCCGAAGAAGAAGCGCATCTGCCCCGTGGCAAGGCCGAAGCCCGCGGTGCAGAGGGGCGGGATCAGCGCCGTAGCGATCGCCACGCCCGGGATCACGGTCGACGTGCGATCCTGCCGCGTCTGCGCCACGATGCCCGCCAGGCCGCCGAACAATGCGATCAGCACGTCGTAGGTCGTCGGCACGGTGCGTGCCAGCAACTCGCTGCTGTTCGACGACAGGGGCGACACCAGGAAATAGACCGTCGAGGTGACGATCGCCACGACGAACATCAGCGCATAATTGCGCAGCGACTTTTTGAGCAGTTCGAAATCGTTGATACCCAGCGAAAGGCCGATGCCCATGATCGGCCCCATGATGGGCGAGATGAGCATGGCGCCGATGATCACGGCGGCCGAGTTGACATTCAGGCCCAGCGAGGCGATCATCGTCGCAAAGATCAGTACCCACAGGTTGACCCCGCGAAATACCACCCCCTTGGAAATCGACGCCACGACCTCGTCGCGCTGCGCCTTGTCCTCATCGAGGCTGAAACGCCCCCGGAGGAATTCGCGCATCTCCCCCAGCCATGCCGAGAAAGAGCGTTTGACCCGATGCGTATCGTTGTTATTCATCATATCCGATCTTTTGTTCGTCGCCGTCCCCCTGCGTTTCCCGTCCGGGCTTGGGTTTTCCGGCCAGCACGATCACGAATTCGCCTTTGGGTTCGGTCGTGCGGAAATGCTCCAGCACCTCGGCGACAGTGCCCCGCACGGTCTGCTCGAACTTCTTGGTCAGTTCGCGCGATACGGACACCCGGCGCCCGGGGCCGAACACTTCGGCAAACTGTTCGAGGCATTTCACCACCCGGTAGGGCGATTCATAAAATATCATCGTACGCTCCTCGTCGGCGAGCGCCTGCAACTGCTTCGTCCGCCCCTTTTTCTGGGGCAGGAACCCCTCGAAACAAAACCGGTCGCACGGGAAGCCGCTCTGCACAAGGGCGGGGATGAGCGCCGTGGCACCGGGCAGGGTCTCGACCTCGATACCGGCCTCGACACAAGTCCTGACGAGCAGGAACCCCGGGTCGGAGATACCGGGTGTCCCGGCGTCCGAAACCAACGCGGCATTGCGTCCGGCGGCAATCGACCCGGCCACCATCTTGACCGTGGCGTGTTCGTTGAACTTGTGGTGCGAATGGAGTTTTTTCTCGATACCGAGGTGTCTGAGCAGGAACGACGTAGTACGCGTATCCTCGGCGAGGATGAAATCCACCTCGCGCAGCACATTGACCGCCCGCAGCGTGATATCGTCGAGGTTCCCGATCGGCGTAGGTACGATATAGAGCTTGGCCATGGGGCTATGCGAATTTACGTTCGAGCAGTTCCATCAGGAACTTCGCGCCGTCGGAATTGGCATTCCAGGCATAATTCTCGGCAATGTAGATCATGCAGTCGTCGAAATCGCCGAAGGCATCGAGCTTGTCGAGCGCCGCTTCGTAAGCCCGGGCATCGCCGTCGAACAGGTCGCGTATCATCAGGAACTTGTCGTTGATGCCGATGGCACGCCTCAGGTCGGTGACGGGCTCGCTGCGGCGCAGTTCCGAGGCCATGTCGCGCGGCGGCACAATCGTATCGGCCAGCGTCTGTTTGTCATGGTTGATCACTTCGCCCAGTACGGCCCCGTTATTCGGCGCCCCGTTCCCTGCAAGGGTAATCTCCTCGAAATCGGGCTCTTCGTCGTCATCCCCGGTATCGGACACGGGCGCCGGACGCTGCGGCACGGACGCCGCATACGCACCTTCGGCAGGGGCCTCATCCCCGGCGAACATACGCGAAGCCCCGGGAGCCGAAGCGCCAGGGCCGGATGCCGGTTCCGGGCTGTCGGTTATCGGGCTGTCGGTTGGAAGCTGCGGCCGCCCTGCCTCGGGTCTTGCGGCGTCCCCCGCGGCAGGTGCCGGAGCAGGCTTTTCGGCCGTCGGCCGTGCAGCCGTGGGTTCGGGATTGTAAAGCGACATGATTACCCGCTGTTTATGGCGGTGGCGCTGGGTCTCCTCTTCGATGCCGAACAAGGTCGGCGCGATCGGCTGCGGCGCTGCCGCAGGATGCGTCCCCGCTCCGGGAGCCGGGTGGGTAACGCCCGTTTCCGCCCCTGATCCGGCAATTGCTTCCGGTTCGGGCATCCCCGAGGGTGCTTCCCGGTGTGCGGGCTCGTCCCGGGGGTCGGTTGCCCCTTGCGGCCCGGATGCCCCCGGCACACGGGCAAACTCCTGCGAGCCGGAATCCCCATGCGATTCGGATGCCGCCGCAATATTTTCAGCCGGCACTTCCTTGCCGGCGCTATTTCCAGTCGATTCGGGCGCAGGGATTTCTTCCGCAGCCGGGGTTTCAGGATCGGGAACCAGCCCGGCAACCGGGAGTTCAGCCTCCGCAGTTCGCCCCGCAGCCGGTTCAGCCGGGATTTCGGCAGGTTCCGCAACACCCCCGGCCGGCTCTTGTCCGTCCGCCGGCACGGAATCCTGCACAGATTCGGCCACCGTTTCCGCCGCCGCGGTATCGCAATCGGGGAAAGCTGCCCCGGGCTCCGCCACGGGCAGGCCGGCCTGGGGCGCAATGAACCCGGATTCGGGTTCCGGCCCGGATCCGGAGAGCGACGGCAATTCGGGTTCCGCCACGGGCAGCGGCTCGATCGAAAGCACTTCGCCGAGGTCGAGGCTGACCGGGATCTCCGTCGGGAAGGCCTCCTGCCGGACGGCATCGGCCGCAGCGGGTTCCTCCTCCGTACCGAAACGCACGGCCTCGTAGAGTGTCCGCAATTTATCGAGTGCGAGATCCCGCTCGAGGGAGCCGATCTCCTGGGTCGCATTCCAGCCTTCAACAATTTCCGAGAGCTTGCGCAATTCGCTCCGCACGTATTTCAAATCCATAATCCGCACACTTTTTGCCTCCAAAGATAGCAAAAATTTACGAACACACCGTGCAAAACCCGAGATAATATCCCCGAGGGCCTGCGGTGCCGCTGCGGGGCACAAAAAAGGGGGATCGACACTCAGCCGATCCCCGTCCGTATGCGGGCGCCGCCCTACTCTCCGAAAATGTGCCGCGCATAATTATACCCGCAGGCATCGTAGATCCGCGCCAGGCGGCGGACACGGTGCAGATAGCCGGCATAATCCTTCCGGTCGAGGCTCCACCCCACTTCGGCCAGCGCGCTCAGGCGCGGCAGAAGCATATATTCGGCATGGGGCCATGTCGCGATATACTCCGTCCACAGGTTGGCCTGCACGCCCAGAATACAAGCCTGCTCGGCAGGCGTGAGCTGCTCGTAAGGATCGAGTTCGTAGACCTTCTCCACGGGTACGTACCCGCCGATGGCAAGGGGTTCGCGGGCCGTATCTCGCGTCTGGTAGTAATCCAGGTAGCAGTTCGTGGTCGGCGCCATGATGGCATGGTTGCCCTGCCTGGCGGCTTCGATGCCCCCTTTCGCACCGCGCCACGACATGATGGTCGCCGTCGGGGTGACATCGCCTTCGAGTATCTCGTCCCAGCCGATCAGGCGGCGTCCGCGGGCATTCAGGAACTTCTCGACGCGCGCCGTGGCGTAGTTCTGCAACTGGCGCGGACGCCTCAGCCCTTCGGCCTTCATGCGCGCCTTGCAATGCGGGCACTTCTCCCACATCACCGTCGGGCATTCGTCGCCGCCGATATGGATGTATTCCGACGGGAAAAGGCCGACGACCTCTTCCAGCACCCCCTCGATGAATTCGAAGGTCGTCTCCTTGCCGATGCAGAACACCCTATCGTCGATGTCCCAGGTCTGGCGCACCTCGTATTGCTCGCCCGTGCAGCCGAGCCACGGATAGGAGGCCAGCGCACCCACGGCATGTCCGGGGAATTCGATCTCGGGGATCACCGTGATAAAACGCTTCGCGGCGTAGTCCACGATGTCGCGGATCTCGTCCTGCGTATAGTAACCGCCATAGGGCGTTTCGTCGAACTTGCAGTTTTCGTCGTACTCGCCGCCCGGGTCGCGGCCGATCAGCGTACGGCTGCGTACGGAACCCACCTCGGTCAGCTTCGGGTATTTCTTAATCTCGATACGCCACCCCTGGTCGTCGGTAAGGTGCCAGTGGAACACGTTGAGCTTATGCAGGGCCATGATATCGAGCGCCTCCTTCACTTCGTCGACCGTGAAGAAATGGCGGCAGACGTCGAGCATCATGCCCCGGTAGCCCAGGCACGGTTTGTCCTCGATCGTCACGACGGGCAGCTCCACGGCCCGCACGTTGGCCGCACCGTAAGCCGCAGCGGGGATCAGCTGGCGGAGGGTCTGCACCGCATAGAACGCCCCGGCTGCGCTTCCGGCAACAATCTCCGCATGCCCGGGCGTAATCTCCAGGCGGTAGCCATCCGCCGGCATCGCCGCGTCATACGAGATATTCAGCGCCCCGTCGAGGGGCACGTCGGCATGCCGCACCCGCAACCCTTTGCCGAACACCGGTTCCAGCACTTCGTCGAGCGCCCCGGTCACACAGGCCAGACTGTCGTCGCCGGACAGCAGCACCGCTTCGGTCGAAGCGGTCAGCAAAAAGGTTCCCTGCCCTTTCACGACACGTTCGGGGAGCGGCACCACCGCGACTTCATCGTCGGCGGGAATTACCTTACCGCAGCCGCAGAGGGCCGCACAGAGGACAACAAGGGGTATAAGTCTCTTCATATCGGGCTTGTTTTAAATGGGGTTGCTCAGGAACACAAGGTAAAAATAAGGCAAAAAACGGACAAATCAAAACCCCGGACCGTTATTCGCACGCCGAAGCCCCCAGCAGCCCCACGTGTTCGACCGACGAACAGCAGATATGGAGCCGTTCGACCGTCTTGGCATACGGGAACTGTTTGAGCTGCTCGTACATCGCCTCCCGGAAAAACCCGTAGGCATGGGCGATGCTCCCGCCGAAAACGATCGCTTCGGGGTCGTAGGCATAGAGAATCATCATCACCAGCCGCCCGATGTGCCCGCCGAATTCGTGCCACAGCGCCAGCGCCGCGGAATCGCCCGCCAGGGCACGCTCGTAGGCTTCCTTGCCCGTCGTGCCGCGGCCTACGAAGAAACGGCTGCTGCAATAGTATTCGTAGTCGCGGTCGAGGTACGGGATGCTCCCGATCTCCCCGGCGCCCGTATCGTGCCCGCAATAGAGTTCGCCGCCGATCACGATCCCCGCGCCGACACCCGTGCCGAGCGCCACGCACACCACGTCGCTGTATGCGCTCGCCTCGCCGAAGCGGCTGACGCCCAGAGCAAAGCAATTGCAGTCGTTATTGACATATACCGGGACGCCGAACCGTTTTTCGAGCAGATCTTTGAGGTACACCTCGCGCCACGACGGGATGCCTACGACATTGTAGACGATCCCGCGCGCCGCATCCACGACCGACGGCACGCCAATGCCGATGCGGGCGACGTCGGGGGTGATGAGCTTCCCGATGAGCGAGGCAATATGATCCACGACCTCCCCTTCGGGGCGGTCGGCTTTGCAGGGTTCGGAGAGCAACCGCACGATGCGGCCATCCTTCACCAGGCCGGCGCGCACGTTCGTGCCGCCCAAATCCACACCAATCCTCATCGCGCAATCAGTTGTTATTTCCGACTTTCGCGACTTTCCCGCCGCGGAATTCCACATGGTCTGCGATCCGGCCGTCGCGCTCGTGTATCCACGTCTCGAAGCCTCGCTCGCCCTCGGTCAGCACGAGGATGCGCACCCCCGGCCGCAGGTTGTTGTAGGTCGTATCGTCGCCCGAAAAACGGCCGTAACCCAGAGCGATGCCCTTCTCGGCCACCACATAGTCGATGTCGTGGTCGTGTCCCACGAAGGTGCCCATCACATCGCCGCACTCGACCATCGCGGCGAACATGCCGGGGTTCAGCGCCCCGGGGCATTCATCCTCGGCGGCACGGCCGACATGCGTATTGTCGGGGTTCCGCCATGCAGCGACGTATTCGGGCAGGGCGATATGGAAAAACGCCAGCGCCGGCAGCGGCTTCCCGCCGTTGGCCGCGGTATAGGCGGCGCTGCGGGCACGATACCAGCCCACCTGCTCCTGAGTAAACCAACCGTAGCCGTCGATAGACGGGATTGTTGAATAATCGTGCGAGTCGAGGCAGTAGAGCAACGCCGTAGGTTTCTTCGTCCCGGCGATCTCCAGCACCACGTCGGCCAGTTCGCCCCCGGCGCCGAGCGTATTGAGCGTGCCGGCATACGAGGTGACGATGCGGCCGATCTCCGCGCGTGTGAGATCCTGCTCGGCGTCGTGGTTCCCCAGCACCACGCAAAACGGCAGGTTGCGTTCCGCGACGGGCTCCAACACGCGGTGCCACGCTTGGGCGGCGGGCTTGCCCGTCACCACGTCGCCCGTGAAGACCACCAGGTCGGGATGCTCCGCATCGAGGATGTAGCGCATCTGAGCGATAGTTTTTTCCGCCTGCGCCCGGCGGTAAGGCGTACCGAGGTCGAGGTGCACGTCGGTGAACTGTGCGATCCGGAATTTGCCGTCCCGGCCGAAATGCAGGGCGGGCGCCTGTGCCTGTGCCGAACACCACAAGGCGACGGCACACATAAGAGTCGTTATCTTTTTCATAGGTAGGTTAGGTTCCTTAGTTCAGTTTCACAGTGCCGCTTTTCTCCACGCGGACGGTGCGGCTCTGCCCGTCGCCCCACGTCACCGTCAGGTCGAACGGCACGTTGGTCGTAACGCTCACCGCAGGCACGTCCCCGGCTGAATTGCGGCCTTTGACCTTCAGCCCCACGACACCCTCGGGGCCATAGGGATAGCGGTCGATGCCGTGGGCCTCGGTATGGTTGATGTCCCACACGATACGCCCCTCGGAATAGTCGGATTTGATGCCGAGGATATACTCGATGAACACCGCGATCGGCGGCAGCCCCGCCCAGCCCACGAAGTCCTTGCGGGCCATGAACCCGGGTTCGATCTTCTCCGGGGCATAGTACTCCCAGAAAGTCCCGGTATTCTTCCACACTTCGAATACGGCGTTGAAATGGTTTTCGGCCACCTCCAGCGCAAGGTCATGGTAGCCCTTGCGGTAGAGGCCGTCGATGACCATGTAATTGGCACCCGGCCATACGCCGCCCTGCCAATAACGGCCCGTCGGGTTGTATTTCGGGTGGTCGGCCGAGAGCGATGGCACGCGGTGCGGACGGTCGAATTCGGCCGTGTCCGCCAGGTGCGCCACCATGCGGTCCATCCGCTCCTTGTCCAGCGCGTCGGCCTGCAGGGCCCAGAAGGCGCCGATCCCCTTGGTCGTGCAGAGCGACCCGTCGCCGTAGCGGTCGTAGAGGAAACCCGTCGCGTCGTCCCACAGGTGCTCGTTGACATAGGCGCGCAGCCGTTTCATCTCGTCCTCCATGTCCTCGATCTCCTGCCAGCGTTCGATGTGGAAACCGATGTTGAGCAGCGACTCGTCGACCAGCATCTGCTGCAGGTTGGTGTCGAGCCAGACCATGTGGCCGTGCGAGAAGATCGGGTTGTATTCGGGCTTCACGCGGGGCATGTTGTCCATGCCCGTCCCCCATCCGCTCGACCAGTAGGTGCCGTCGGGCCACGTGCGGTTGAGCCGCCACCACTTGGCATAGGCGCACAGGGCGGGGAAAACCTTGTGCAGGCGGTCGATGTCGCCGAACTGGCGGTAATACATCAGTTCGACCCACGGCAGCAGGTTGGGCCCCGTCGAGGTGGGATCGTAGCGCTCGAAGCAGTCGGAGCCGTCGGCACGGATCTCGCGGCAGATGAACCCGTCGGGATGCTGCTTGGCGTAGAAGTTGTCCAGCGTGCGTTGGAACGGGAAAAAGCGGTAACCGTAGCGGGCGAACATCATCATAAACGAAGCGTCCCACATGAAGATATTGCCGTTGTAGGCAATATCGAGGTAAGGCGACACGAACCCGGAGCCCTCCTGCGGCTGGCGGATGTTGCCCACGGCGATCTGCCAGGCGTGCCAATACATCTCGACCTCCTTTTCATGCCCTTCCCACACGGGCGAGGGCAGGATCTTGCGCGCCTCGGCGAACGTCCGGGGTTTGATGTGTTCGGGTTTGGCCGTGCGGAACTCGTTCTCGGCCACGAATACCTCCTTTACATAGGTATTTTTGTAGGGCAGCTTGTAGGGCCCCGATTTGAGGTCTTGCGCCCCTGCCGTGCCCGCTGCGAAGACCAGCGACACGAATGCCGCGATTTGTTTGCGTAGCGTCATAGTATGCGGTTATTTTATCAGTGATTTTATCCGGCGTGCAATCTCGGTATTCATGTAGGTGCCGCAGAACTTGTCGGCGCCCGGGCCGTAGGCGAATACCGGAAGCATGGCGGGCGTATGGTCGTCGGAAACATAGACGCCCGTCACACGCCCCGTATGCTCGTCGCCGTCGACCACCACCAGGCCGCCGGTTTCATGGTCGGCCGTGACGATGACGAGCGTCTCGCCGTTCGTGTCGGCGAATTTCAGCGCCTCGGCAACGGCCAGGTCGAAGCTCAGTGTCTCGATGACCGAACCGGGCAGGCAGCGCGAGTGCCCCGCATAGTCGATCTTGGCGCCCTCGACCATCAGGAAAAACCCTTCGCCGCCGCGTTCCTGCAATTTGGCGATCGAAGCGCGCGTGGCATCGGCCAGCAGTGTCAGGTTGGCCTCCTCGGCCGCATCGTCCATCGCCTCGTCGATGCAGATGACCTTGCCCTTCGCGGCATCGATCCCATCGACTGAACGCACGAAATCGTATTGTTTCTCCAGCTCCCCGACCAGGTCGATCCCGTCCTTGCGGCGCGTAAATTCACGGATGCCGCTGCCGCAGAGCAGGTCGATGCGCCCGTCCATGAGGCAGCGGGTCAGCTCGTCGGCATTGTCGCGCTCGACCGAATGCCCGTAGAAGGCCGTCGGCGTGGCATCGGCAATGTTACCCAGCGTCACGACGCCCACGGGCAGCCCCCTGTCGTGGAAGAAATCGCTCAGCGAGGGATAGGGCACGCCCTCCGGGCTCATCGAGATATGGCGGTTATCATGGCGTTCGCCCGTAGCCAGGGCGCTGCCGCCGGCGGCCGAGTCGGTCGTGAAGGCATCCAGCGCATTGTTCTGTTGCAGGCCGATATATTTCATCTGCAGGGTCGACAGCCCCTTGTTGGCATAGAAAGCCGCCACGATCTGCGACAGCCCCATGCCGTCGCCGATCAGGTAGATCACGTTGCGAACCCGTCCCCGGCCCCCGTCGTTGCGGTAAGTCGGGGTGTAGACGTCGATGCCCTTGGAGAGTTGCAGCTTGTCGTTCTGGAAGCCCCGGAAATCGCGCGTGGTCTTGTCCAGGCGCTTGGTGCCCGTCACGCCTTCGGCGGCCGTGCGGCGCTCGCCGATCTGGAAATTCTTGTTGCCGAAATCATCGAAGAACGCGGCGCACACCTCGGGGTGGTCGGTATTGAGGTAGTCGATACCCATATCATAAAAGGTATAGTAAACCGTCGTCCCTTCGGGGGCGCCCCAGAAACGCACGGGTTTTCCCCAGGCATGTGCGCGGTCGATGACCGTCTCCAGTTCCGCACGCTCGGCCGGGATGATCGAGCCCTTGCCGTTCCACTGCGAATAGTCGCTGAAATCGGCGCTTATCAGGGCGATGCGCTCCAGTTGCGCGGGCGTATAGTCGGCATCCCACACCCCGTCGAAACGGATATAGGAGGGATATTTGCCGAAATCGGCCGGTGCCGGGACACGCCCCGTGACAACGATCCGCACGGCCTCGGGGTTCACCGCCGGGTCGAACACCTCGGGATAGCGGCCCAGCAATGCCGCAACGGCCTGTAAAGTCGGTTCGGTAGCAGACTTGAGCTCGACCATCAGTTGAAGGTGTTCGCCGGAATCCTTCCATGCACGCCCGCCGTTACGCCCGAAGAGCGTCACCAGCGGTTCGACGTAGAGCGCCTCGAAGGTCATGCCGGGCGAAAGGTCTTCGACCTCGTGCCCCACGAGCAGCTTGCCGCCGTGCAGGAACACGTCGGCCTCGATGGAATAGACCTGCTGGGCATACGCCTGCCAGAAGGGGGCACGGCGGCAATAATCGTTGTGCGAATGGATCAGGATGGGGCGCTCGGCCACAGCCGTGGCGCAGGTGCACAGTGCTGCGAACAGCAGCCAGCTTTTGAGTATCTTTTTCATTGCGGAATGTTATTTTTCGAATTTGACAATGGCCATCACGGGGGCATGGTCGGAGACATAACCGCCACCGAGCGTATCGGGCAGCACCTCGTAAAGGTCGGCGGCGATGCCGTCGCTCACGAAGATGTAGTCGAGCAACGGGCGTTCGGACTCGGGTATCTGCCCGAAGTCGGAAAAGCTCCACTCCGTGCCGGATTTACGGGCGGCGACCTGCTTCACGTCATGCAGCACGCCGTCTTTCTGCACGTGCGCCACGACCGACGAGCCGGGCTCGGAATTGAAATCGCCCGTCAGGATCACAGGCCGATCCCCGCGCAGCGCTTCGATGCGCTCCCTGAGCAGGTTCACGCCTTCGTCGCGGGCGACCTGCCCTACATGGTCGAGGTGGGTGTTGACGAAGAGGAACTCCCGGCCCCCTTCCCTGTCATGCAGTACGACCCAGGTTGCCACGCGCTCGCAGGCGCCGTCCCACCCTTTCGAGCCTGCGACGTCGGGGGTTTCGCTCAGCCAGAAAGTCCCGGATTCGAGGGGCGTAAAACGATCCCGCCGGTAAAATACGGCACTGAACTCGCCCGCCTCGGCACCGTCCTCACGGCCGACGCCCGCCGCAGCATAGCCGGGCAGCAAACGCTTCAGGTCGCCGAGCTGGTTGGCAAGCAGCTCCTGCGTACCGAAAACGTCGACGCCGTGCGAAGCGATCACCTCGGCGACCCGCCCGCGGCGGAAACGCCAGTTGTCCGCCCCGTCTTCGGGGTTGTCGTAACGCATGTTGAAGGTCATGACGCTGAGCGTCGTGGCCGAACCGCAGGCAGTGAACGCCGCTGCCGCCAGAAGATAGAACAATCGTTTCATAACTTTATAGTTTAATCACCGGGACAATTGGGAAATTCGACGCACAGACGCTCCGCGGGGATCTGCTCGAAGAGAGCCGCTCCGGGCGCCCTCCAGCCCCAGGAGAGATCCTGCCCCTCGTAATCCTCGAAATACATGAGCGTATAGGGATGCAGACCCGCTTCGAGCGCCACGCGCCCGGTCGCCATGACCGAAGCGTGCGACCCGTCGTTGTCGACCACCTTCCGGTCGCCGATCACGAGCACGCTGCCGTCGTCGCTCTTGGTCATGAACTCCCACACGCCCCGTTCGGGAATGCGGATCCAGCCGTTGAAAATATATCCGAAATGGTCTTCCTGCGGGGCATCGGCAATCGACGGCTCGGGCATTGTCCCGGACGCTACGAGCTTCCCCCGGCGAATCTCGTCCACATGCGAGAACACGCCTTCGTAACAGGCATAGGCGACGCCCGGACGCATGGCCGCGCCCGCTCCGGACAGCCCTTTGCGGAATACGGCCTTCTCGGCTTGGAGCGTCAGCGTACGGCTCGGTGCGGCCCCGGGTTTGAATCCCCGCGCCTTGAGCGTCAGCGAGCGGTCGACAACGACGGGCCCGGCATAAAGCGCCGAGGTTTCGTCCGGCTCCGAGCCGTCGAGCGTATAGCGGATTTCGGCCCCGGCCGTCGTCGTGGCCAGGGCGACGGCCACAGGCTCGGTGAAGAGGCTCACGTTCTGCGTGGTATAGGGGATCGAAACGACCTGGCCGCGCGTGAGCGAATAGGGTTCCGCGGCAGCCTCCGTACCGCGCGTGAAGTCAGGGCGCTGCCGGAGCGTAAAGTGCAGTTCTCCCCCCTGCATCAGTTGTTCGTAGGTGATGAAATTTTCGGTCACGGGCACTCCGTCGAGCGTCACCGAAGCGATATAGGTATTGCGGCGGGGGGTGTTTGCCGTAACGGTCAGCGTGCGGCCGTTGGCCAGGCGCACGACGGCCTTCGGGAATTGGGGGGCGGTCAGCGCAAACTGGTTCGAGCCGGGGCAGACGGGATAGAAGCCCAGGCTGGAGAAGATGTACCACGCCGACATCTGGCCGCAGTCCTCGTTGCCGATGATCCCCGCGGGCGTCGGGGCGTACATCCCGTGCAGCAGGCTGCGCGTGAGCTCCTGTGTCCGCCACGGCTGCCCGACATAATTGTAGAGGTAGGCCATGTGGTGGCTGGGTTCGTTGCCGTGGGCATACTGCCCCATGAGCCCCGTCACGTCGCTTACGTCGAGCTGCATCTCGTCCGATTCGAGCGTAAAGAGCCGATCCAGTTCACGGACGAATGCCTCGCGGCTGCCGAAAAGCCCGGCGAGCCCGTTCACGTCGTGCGGCACGAAGAAACGGTAGTGCCACGGCGTGGCCTCGGTATAGTCGCGCCCCGTGGCGAACTCTTCGAACGGCTCAGACCAGTTGCCGTCCGTCCCGCGGCCGCGGAAGAAACAGGTCGACCCGTCGAAGACATTGGCGTAGTTGAGCGCCCGCTGCGCATACTCCCGGGCGACGTCATCCCGGCCCATGGCCCCGGCCATGCGGGAGATCGCCCAGTCATCGTAGGCATATTCCAGCGTGCAGGAGACCGACTCGCGCTTGATATTGGAAGGTATAAACCCCTGTGCCACATAGTAATCGGAACCTTTCTTATTGATGTTCGACGAGCGGATCATCGCATCGAGCGCCTTTTCGGCATCGTATCCGCGGATACCTTTCAGGTAGGCGTCGGCAATGACCGACGCGGCATGGTAGCCGATCATCGTCCCCGTCTCGCCCGACGCGAGCGGCCAGATCGGAAGCTCGCCCGTTATGTCGTACATGTCGAGCATACTGCGGATCATGTCGTTGACTAACGTCGTATCCACCAGCGTCTGCAACGGGTTCCACGCGCGGAAAGTGTCCCACAGCGAGAATGTCGAATAGTAGGCCCCGCCCTGCGGCATACGCGCGATGCGCTGGTCGTGACGACGGTACTCGCCGTTGACATCGCTCATCAGATTGGGCGTCAGCTTGGTATGGTACTGCGCCGTATAGAAATTGACCATTTCGTCGCGCGAACCGCCCTCGACGACGATGTCGCCCAGCGCTTCGCGCCACAGCGCGGCGGCACGCGCATGCACGGCATCGAAATCCAGCTCCGGCACCTCGGCGACGCTGTTGAGACGGGCATTCTCAGCGCTGACCGACGACAACCCGACGGCTATCGTAAGCGTTTCGGTCTCCGGCGCAAAGGTCAGCACGGCCTGTTTGTCGCCCAGCAGCCGCACGTCGGCGAAAGGCTCCGAAAAACGGGCGGAGAAAAAGACATACTGGTCGGGCACCCACCCCTGCGTGCGGCGCATCCCGGCGATCTCATCGGGTGCCGTCGTCCGCAATTCGCGCATGTCGACCCGCTCCTCGGCGATCGTGTGCATCAGGTCGACGACCACCTGCCGCGGCCCCTTGCCCGTAAAGGTATAGCGGTGCACGCCCGTACGGGGCGCCGCCGTAAGCTCCACCCGGATATTTTCACCGGGTAACTCCACGGCATAATAGCCGCAGGAGGCCTTCTCGTCCCCGTGCGAAAAGAAATAGGGCTGCAGGACGCAGGCGCCGTCGTGCAACACGATTTCGCGCGTGGTGGGATGGAACAGGATGTCGGCCAGGTCGGCACACCCCGTACCGCTGAGGTGCGTATGCGAAAAACCGTCGATGGTCGTATCGTCGTAATGGTATCCGGCGCAGGCGTCCCAGTCCCCGGCACGCGTGTCGGGGCTGAGCTGCACCATGCCGAACGGCGTCGTTGCGCCCGGGTAGGTATGCCCGTGGTAGCCCGTGCCGATGAACGGGTCTACATAATCGACCGGGCCGGCCGGCCGCGGCGCGCACGCAAGGAGCCCGAGGGCCAGCAAGGCGAAGGTAAGTTTTTTGGTCATGGCAGTTTCGGTGTATGCGCCCCGTCCGTAAAGCGTTCCATCAAAGATAAGGATTCCGGGGCGGTATTGCAAACCCCGGCAGCCGTATCTGCGCAGCATCGGAACCGGTCGCAGTTTAGGTTATACAAATATAAGAGAAGAGAAGCGTCCCGTCCGTGGCTATTTGCGCTTTTACATCCTCACATCGCGCAGAACCTTCCTATCCGGCGCCGAAACCCCGGCAGGAGTGCCTTTTCGCCCGAAATTCCGTCCTGGGGCAGAAAATTCCCGAAAAAAAGCTATCTTTACCCTCGAAGAGACCCAACCAGACCATGGCACGCGTAATTTTCCTGACCGATTTTTCCGAAGCCTATGCCCGCGAACTGCTGCTCGGCATGGCCCGCTATGCGCACGACACGGCGCAGGCGTGGAGCCTTTGCCGGCTGCCGTTGTCGATACGCGACAAGTTCGGCATAGAGGCGGTGGTCGAATGGGCCGTGCGGATGAAGGCCGACGCCGTGATCGGGCAGTTCTACAACACGGACAACGTCGGTCTGTTCCGCGAAAACGGCATCATCGCCATCGCGCAGGATTTCAAGAAGCGTTTCACGACGATCCCCAACATCACCGGGCCGCACCACCTTGCCGGCCGCATGGCCGCGGAGTATTTCCTGAAAAAGGGGTTCCGCAACTTCGCCTTCTACGGGACGCGGGGCATCGACTTCTCGGACGAACGCTGCCAGGGTTTCCGCGAGACCATCGAGCAGGCGAACCCCGATTTCACCTTCTCGTCGCTGCGCAGCGGAGCCCAGAACGACCTGTGGTACTACGACACGGCGCAGCTCATCACGTGGCTGCAATCGCTGCCCAAACCGGTGGCTATCATGGCCTGCGACGACAACCAGGCGTACCATATCACCGAAGCGTGCCTCCAGATCGAGGGGGGGGGGAAATTCGCGCATCCCCAACGACATAGCCATCCTGGGGGTAGACAACGACGAGACGATCTGCAAGCTCTCCGCCCCGAACCTTTCGTCGCTCAGCCAGGGCGTCGAGCAGGGCGGCTACGACGTGGCACGGCTGATCGACCGGCTGATCCGCAACCCCGAAGCGGAATGGGAAGACGTCATGGTGATGCCGCTCAACATCATCACCCGGCAATCGACGGACATCTATGCCAACAACGACCCGCACATCGCCGAAGTATTGCGCTACATCCATGAGAATATCAGCCAGAAGATCACGGTGGACGACCTGGTGAAACTGGTGCCCCTGTCGCGCCGCCTGCTCGAAACCCGCTTCAAGAAGGGCATGGGCACCTCGATCTACGATTACATCATCCAGACACGCATCGAAAAGATGATGCAACTGCTGTGCGAAGGGCTGAGCGTATCCGAGGCGGCCGCCGAGCTGGGTTTCTCCGACATCAAGAACGTCTCGCGCACGTTCCGCCAGCTCAAAGGCCTCACCCCGTCGGAATACCGCAGCCAGGTCGCCCCGAAAAGGCGTTAGCACCGTCCCGCAAACAGGTGTCCCGCCCCGGGCATTGCGCACGGAGATCAAAATTCAGGCATATCGGCCGTTTTTTGCGGAGGATTTACTATCTTCGGGGCAAATTAACCGTTCAAACTGAATTTATGTCCTTAAAACCGCTATTCCTATTCGCATGCACCCTGTGCGCGCTGCCGCTCATGGCACAGAAAAACTACACGCTCACCTCGCCCGACGGCACGCTGCAGGCCACCGTCGCCACCGGCTCCGACCTCCGGATCTCGCTCTCGGCCGACGGCGAAACGCTGCTCGCCCCGTCGCCCGTCTCGATGACGCTCGGCGGCGGCGAAGTGCTGGGCAGCAACCCCAAAGTCACCAGGGCCAGGAAAAATACGGCCGACGCACGGATCGCCTCGCCGTTCTACAAGAAGAGCAGCGTCCGCGACCACTACAACGAACTCGAGCTTACGATGCGCGGCGATTACGGGCTGGTAGTCCGCCTTTACGACGACGGGCTGGCCTACCGTTTCACGACCCGGAAAAAGGACGGCATCCTGGTCGAGAACGAGCAGGTCGCCTATACCTTCCCGGGCGATTATACGGCGTACGCCCCCTATGTCGGACACAAGCGGCTGCTCGATTTCGAAGGGCAGTTCCGCAATTCGTTCGAGAACACCTACACCCGTCTCCCGCTGACGCAGCTCGACCCCCGCAAACTGATCTTCCTGCCCGTGCTGGTGGAACTTCCCGGCGGCCGCAAGATGGTCATCACCGAGGCCGACCTGCAGGGTTATCCGGGCCTCTTCCTCAACAACTCGACGGAGGCCCCCGTACTGAAGGGCGTGTTCGCCCCCTATCCAAAAAAAGAGGAACAGGGCGGCCACAACCAGTTGCAGATGCTGGTCACGGAGCGCGAACCCTACATCGCCGCGACCGAAGGCACCCGGTCGTTCCCGTGGCGCGTAATGGCCGTATCGAAGGACGACAGCCAGCTGCTCGACAACGACCTGGTCTACCGCCTCGCCCCGGCCTCGAAGATCGCCGACACCTCGTGGATCAAACCCGGCAAAGTGGCCTGGGAGTGGTGGAACGCCTCGAACCTCTACGACGTCGATTTCAAGGCGGGCATCAACAACGAAACCTATAAGTATTATATCTGGTTCGCCTCGCAGCACGGGATCGAATACGTGATCCTCGACGAGGGATGGGCCGTGAACAAACAGGCAGACCTGATGCAGGTAGTGCCGGAGATCGACCTGGAAGAACTGGTCGAATACGGCCGCGAGCGCAATGTGGGCATCATCCTCTGGGCGGGCTACTACGCCTTCGAGCGCGACATGGAACGCGTCGTGAAACATTACGCCGACATGGGCGTCAAGGGTTTCAAGGTCGATTTCATGGATCGTGACGACCAACGGATGGTCGATTTCCTGCACCGCGCCGCCGAAGTCTGCGCCGAACATAAGATGCTGCTCGATTTCCACGGCGTATTCAAGCCCACGGGGCTCAACCGCACATGGCCCAACGTACTCAATTACGAGGGCGTGTTCGGCCTCGAACAGCTGAAATGGTCGGCCGAATCGACTGACATGGTGAAATACGACGTCACGATGCCGTTCATCCGCATGGTCGCCGGGCCGATGGACTATACGCAGGGAGCCATGCGCAATGCCTCGCGCGGCAACTACCGCCCGGTGCACAGCGAACCCATGAGCCAGGGCACCCGCTGCCGCCAGCTGGCCGAGTACGTGGTCTTCGAGTCGCCGATCACGATGCTCTGCGATTCGCCGTCGAACTACATGAAGGAACCCGAGTGCTTCGCTTTCATGGCCTCAGTCCCGACCGTATGGGATGAAACGGTGGCCCTCACGGGTTCGGTGGGCGAATATATCGCCATCGCCCGCCGCTCGGGCGACACGTGGTACATCGGCGCCATGACCGACTGGACACCCCGCGAACTGGAGCTGGATCTGTCGTTCATCGGCAACGGCAACTACGACGTCGAGAGTTTCGCCGACGGCATCAACGCCGACCGGGCAGCCCGCGACTTCAGGAAGACCGTATCGGAGCTGCCGCAGGATCGCAGGCTGAAGATCCGGATGGCCCCGGGCGGGGGCTATGCAGCCCGCATCTACGCACGATAAACCAGCCTGCCCCCAAAAGGCAGCGGCCTGCGCAGGCCGCTGCCTTTTCATTGCGGGCGATCCGTCCGGCGATGCCCTGCAAAGCGGGAAATCGCAGGCGGAACCGTGCGAAACCCCCTGCCTGCGATGACAATATGAAAAGAATTTCGTATCTTTGCAGGCGTTAATGAAATCTAACGACAAATAAATAGAATGGCTTTACAATGCGGCATCGTAGGTTTGCCCAACGTGGGTAAATCGACCCTTTTCAACTGCCTGTCCAATGCGAAGGCGCAGGCGGCAAACTTTCCTTTCTGTACCATCGAGCCCAATGTGGGCGTCATCACGGTTCCCGACCAGCGGCTTGTCAAACTGGCGGAGATCGACAATCCCAAACGGGTGATCCCGACCACGATCGAGATCGTGGACATCGCCGGGCTGGTGAAAGGGGCGTCGAAAGGCGAAGGGCTCGGCAACAAATTCCTGGCCAACATCCGCAACACGCACGCCATCATCCATGTATTGCGCTGCTTCGACAACGGCAACATCACCCATGTGGACGGGTCGATCGACCCCGTGCGCGACAAGGGCATCATCGACACGGAGTTGCAGCTCAAAGACCTCGAAACCGTCGAAAACCGCCTCGCCAAAACGCAGAAGCAGGCCACCTCGGGCGGCGACAAGAACGCCAGGCGTGCCGTGGAGCTGCTCCTGCAATACAAAGCCGCACTCGAACAGGGGAACAGCGCCCGCACGGTGGAACTGGAGAAGGAAGACCGCAAGCTGGTCGCCGACCTCAACCTGCTGACCGACAAACCGGTGCTCTACGTCTGCAACGTAGACGAGAAAAGCGCCGTGACGGGCAATGCCTATACCGAAGCGGTGAAGGCGGCCATCGCCGGCGAGAAAGCCGAAATGCTCGTCGTCGCAGCAGCGACGGAGGCCGACATCGCCGAACTGGAAAGCTACGAGGAGAGGCAGATGTTCCTCGAAGACCTCGGCCTCGAGGAATCGGGCGTGGCACGCCTGATAAAATCGGCCTACAAATTGCTGAACCTCGAAACGTTCTTCACCACGGGCGCCGACGAGTCGCGGGCCTGGACATACGTGCGCGGCATGAAAGCCCCGCAGACGGCAGGTATCATCCACACCGACTTCGAAAAGGGATTCATCCGCGCCGAGGTCATCAAGTACGACGACTACGTGGCGCTGGGCTCGGAGAAAGCGTGCCGCGACGCCGGTAAAATAGGCATCGAGGGCAAGGAATACGTCGTGCAGGACGGCGACATCATGCACTTCCTGTTCAACGTCTGACGTCCCCATCCGGCACACCGAAACGCAGCGGACACCCGCAATAAGGACACCCCGGACATGGACACGTTGTGCAGCATACTGTTCTCCCGCCGGACGCAGGGAGTGCTTTTCGGCCTGATCCTCGCCGCTGCGATCCTGCGTAACCGCACGATGTGGATTATCACGGCGGCAATCGTGGGAACAGCCTGCGCGGGCATGGCAATCGTCGCGGCCGCCGGGCTGCGCAGGTGCGGCAGGGCGTGGCGCGATTTCCCGGATACGCCCGAATACGACGCCTACGCCCGGCGCAGGGAAGACGAACTGAAACGAAACGACAAAAACAAAATAGAATCATAACATGGCAAGACCCGTAAGAGTGCGCTTTGCACCGAGCCCCACGGGGCCGCTGCATATCGGCGGCGTCCGCACGGCCCTTTACAACTACCTATTCGCCCGCAAGATGGGCGGCACAATGATCCTCCGCATCGAGGACACCGACTCGCAGCGTTTCGTACCGGGCGCCGAAGAGTATATCCTCGAATCGCTCGAGTGGTGCGGCATCCGGATCGACGAAGGCGTCGGCGCGGGCGGCCCCCACGCCCCCTACCGCCAGAGCGAACGGCGTGAGATATACCTCAAATACGCCCTGCAGCTGGTCGAAGCCGGGTGGGCGTACTATGCGTTCGACACGGCCGAAGAGCTGGACGCCCTGCGCAGGGAGGCCGAAGGACGCGGCGAGGCATTCGCCTACAATTACACCGTGCGCGAAAAGCTGGCCACCTCGCTGGCGCTACCCGCCGAAGAGGTCAGGGCGCGTATCGACCGCGGCGACCAGTGGGTGATCCGTTTCAGAATGCCTGAAAACGAAGTCGTCGAAATGGACGACCTGATCCGCGGCCACGTGGAGGTCAACACCTTGACGCTCGACGACAAGGTGCTCTACAAATCGGCCGACGCACTGCCCACCTACCACCTTGCCAACATCGTCGACGACCACCTGATGGAGGTCTCGCACGTCATCCGCGGCGAGGAGTGGCTTCCTTCGCTGCCGCTGCACTACCTGCTATACAAGGCATTCGGATGGACGGCGACGCAGCCCGCGTTCGCCCACCTGCCCCTGCTGCTCAAACCCACGGGCGGCGGCAAGCTCTCGAAACGCGACGGCGACAAGATGGGATTCCCCGTATTCCCGCTCTTCTGGAAATCCCCCACGACGGGCGAGACCGCGCACGGATACCGCGAGGACGGCTATTTCCCCGAGGCATTCATCAACATGCTGGCGCTGCTGGGGTGGAACCCCGGCACCGAACAGGAGATTTTCTCGATGCAGGAGCTGATCGACAATTTCTCGCTGGAACGCGTTTCCAAGTCGGGCGCACGCTTCCAGCCCGACAAGGCAAAATGGTTCAATGCACAGTACATGCACCATAAGAGCGACGCCGAACTGGCCGCGCTCTACCAGCCGATCCTGCGCGGGCACGGCATCGAGGTCGCGGACGAGGTCGCAGGCCGCGCCGCCGGCATCATGAAGGAGCGCGCCACGTTCATCACCGACCTGTGGGATCTGACGTCGTTCTTTTTCGTGGCCCCGGCCGAATACGAGGAGAAGCAGACCAGGAAATACTGGAAGGGGCAGAACCCTGAAATCCTGCGCGAACTGCGCAGCGTACTGGCCGCGATCGACGATTTCTCGCTGGAAAATACCGAGCGGATCGTACACGGCTGGATCGAGCAGAAAGGCTACGGCATGGGGCAGGTGATGAACACGCTACGCCTGGCCCTGGTCGGCGCCGGCAAGGGCCCCGGCATGTACGACGTGACGTCGTTCATCGGCAAGGAGGAGACCCTGCGCCGCATCGACCATATCCTGGCAACCTTAAAACCCGCAGAATAATATGGTAACTATCGAACAACACGTATGGGGCATGACGCCCGAAGGAGAGGCGATCATCCTCTACACGATGCGCAACGACAAGGGCGCCGAAGTGAAGATCTCGAATTTCGGGGCGGCGATCGTCTCCGTGACGATGCCCGACCGCGAAGGCCGCATGGCCGACGTGGTGCTCGGTTACAAACACCCCGAAGGCTACTTCTTCGACGGGGCCGCCTCGGGCAAGAGCGTCGGCCGCTGCGCCAACCGCATCGCATCGGGACGCATGACCATCGAAGGCAAAGAATATTCGCTGGAGGTCAACAACGGCCCCAACCACCTGCACGGCGGCACGAAAAATTTCGCCAACCGTCTTTGGGAAAGCCGTGTCGAGACCAACCGCGTCGTCATGTCGCTCCTGTCGGAGGACGGCGACCAGAATTACCCCGGCGAGCTGAACGTCGAAGCCGTATTCGATTTCGACGACGACAATGCCCTGGAGATCACCTACCTCGCCAAGACGGACAAGACGACGGTCGTGAACCTCACGAACCACGTCTATTTCAATCTCGCGGGCGACGGAAGCGGTTCGATCCTCGACCACGAACTGCGCCTGAACAGCTCGAAGGTGCTCGAAATGAACGACAAGCAAATCCCGACCGGGAAATTGCTCGACGCAGCGGGCACCCCGCAGGACTTCCGCCAATTCAGGCCCTTCCGCCCCGGCATCGGCTCGGAGTTCAACCACATCCGCGATTTCAAGGGGTACGACCATCCTTTCGTCATCGACGGGTGGCAACCCAACATCCTGGGCGAGGTCGGCGAACTGCGCGAAAAAGGTTCGGGGCGCTGCGTAAAGGTACTTTCGTCGCAGCCCAGCGTGATGGTCTACACCGGCAACTGGCTCGCAGGCGGATGCCCCGAAACCAAGACCGGCGGACGTTACGACGACTACGACGGCGTGGCGATCGAATGCCAGAACTACCCCGACGCCGTGAACCACCCCGATTTCCCGTCGCCGCTGCTCAGACCCGGCGAACTCTATTGCCAGAAGATCGTCTTCCGGTTCGGCACCTTTTAGGCTGTCCCGGCAAAGCGAAAATCCCGGTTTCCGGGCGCACGGCCTCGCACGGCCTTGTGCGGCTTTGTGCGGCCTTGTGCGACCTTGTGCGACCTTGTGCGGCGCCGGTATGCAGTCTGCGTTACCGCATTCGGTTCAGACAGCATTCCTTATCATAACAACCAAAATTGGATCTGTTAAGCTTTGCTCCAGGCTGATCGGAGTGGCAGGGCAGGATCAAGCGTAAAAAAGCAGGGCTGCCGAATCGGCAGCCCTGCACCTAATATACAACACGACCGCAGCGTACACAACTCGCTGCGGGTCGAATTGAAGCGTGTTTTTTCGTGCAGGAAACCGGAAACAAAACCGTTGCCCCCGTCCCCCATTCTCCTTCAAAAAAAGATGTGACGACCCGATTTATCAGGTCGTCACATCTTTTCGCCCCACCCCTGAAAAAGTCGGAAGGGAGGGCTTTCCCGGGAGCGGATTATTTTACGCCGAAAAGTTTCCCTTTCAGCGAAAAATTGTCATACTCGGCCTTGAGCGAAGCCATCAGGTCGCGTACCGACTGGATCTTTTCGGCCCGCCATGCGTTGGCGCCGCAGAAGGCATAGCCGTTCTGCAATTTCCCCTTGAAGGCGTTGTAGAGCGCCAGCATGATGCAGTAGGGGCTGTGCGTCACGTCGCACGTCTTGATGCAGTCGAAAGGGCAGTTTCGGGGGCGTTTCAGGCCCTCCTTCACCCGGTCGAGGAACGAGCTGTGGATGGCCCGGCCCGGCATGCCCACGGGGCTCTTGATGATCTCGATATCCTGCTGCGTGGCGTCGAGGTAGCTCTGCTTGAAGGCCGGGTCGGCATCGCACTCGTCGGTCGTGACGAAGCGGGTGCCCATCTGCACGCCCTCGGCGCCCAGCGACATGATGCGGTAGATATCCTCGCCGGTATAGATACCGCCGCCGGCGATGACGGGGATATGGCAGCCGTGCTCGGCCTCGAACGCATGTACTTCGGCGACGATTTCGGGAACGATGCTCTCGAGCGCATAGTGCTCGTCGACAAGCTGCTCCTCCTTATAGCCGAGGTGGCCGCCCGCCTTGGGGCCTTCGACCACGATGGCGTCGGGAATGTACTTATATTCTGCAAACCATTTCTGGCACAGCAGTTTCGCGGCGCGCGCCGACGATACGATGGGTGCCAGTTTGGTTTTGGCTCCTTCGGTAAGGAACGACGGCAGGTTGAGCGGCAGCCCGGCGCCTGAGAAGATGATGTCCGCCTTCTCGGCGATGGCGGTTCTGACCATGTCGGCGAAATTGGACATGGCGACCATGACATTCACGCCGACGATGCCTTTCGTGGCCTCGCGGGCCTTTTTCAGTTCCTGTTTCAGCCCCCAGATCGAGGCCGTACGGTAATCTTTCGAATAGTCTTTGTAAATCACTCCCAGGCCGGCCGACGAAATGACGCCGATGCCACCCTGGTCGGCGACGGCCGAAGCCAGCCCTGCGAGCGATATGCCTACGCCCATACCGCCCTGCACGATGGGGACGGGAGCGAGCAAATTTCCGATTTTCAATGCTTTCATGTTAAATTGGGATTAGTGCAAACTAAATAACCATGGAGCCAAAGGTACGAAAAATCGGGGCGATTGGTTCCGCACGGGAAGATAATTTAACGCAGGCTTCACATTGCGCAGCCGCAACGGCAGTCTTTTCGGGGCGAGGAGTTCCGGTCGGGCGGTCGTCCAGAAGTGTGGGATTCGCGTTCGCATCGACGGACGGAACCAGCGGATACGGCTTCGATGCAGGGTTGTCGCTCGGAGCGTTCGAAATCAGGCCGTCATCCCATATCGGATTGTCGATCGGTCTCCTGACATTGGACTACAGCTATCTGTCGTATTCGGGAACGGGTGTGAACGGGGTCTCTTTCCAGCTCGGAATCAGCCCGACGGTCGGTTTCAAATATTACTTTTAGACCGCAAAAACCCGATCCCTGCCTACAGGAACCGGACACCTCTCACCCGGGCGCGGTTGCGGCCGGGAGCTTCGCGCTCGACGATACCGGTCACCACGTCGGCGGCATCGTGCCAGCGATTGGCGCGGAACCGGCGGCGATAGGTCGTCAGGTGGGCGTATAGCTCCGGCCAGCGCAGGTTCCAGCCCCGGGGAAAGCGCACGAGGTGCAGCGCCGTGGCCGAATTGGAGAGGATACGCGCCTCCTTGTTGGCGCCCTGGTGGAACCATTCGATGCGCACGGAGGGTGCCAAAGCCTGCACCGAGCGTGCAAAACCACGGCCGCCGTTATTGCTTTCGATGGCCGCCTGCCGCGTATCGGAGCGCAGGAGCATCCCGGCCACGAGCGGCTCGGTGACCTCCATCGGTTCATGCGAATAGACGGCATCGGTGATGTAGACCACCCCGTCGGCATCGACCGCATACGAGAGCGAGCAGAGGTAGTCGTCGCCCGTATCGGCCGTATCGGTATAGTTGGCGCGGCGGACGATCTCGTGCGGCAGCTGGTCGTACTCGGCGAAGTTCAGCCCGTAGAGCAAACCCTCGCGGGACGAGGGATGCCCCTGGTACATACTTTCGAATTGCAGCGGGTCGAGCCGCCGTTTGGCTTCGAGCAACGCACGCCCCTGCTGCCCTTCCCACAACGCCTCGCCAGGGACACGGGGGTCGACCTCGGTAGGCGGCGAGGTTTTCAGCGCCTCGAAATTCAGATGCAGCCATGTGTCGGGGGACAGCCCGTCGAGCTGCGCCCAGCGGGTGAACTCGACGACGGGTTCACGCGCGGCGAGCGTGCCGATAAGGTCTTCTTCGTGCCAGCGTGTGAAGACGATCAGTTCGCGCGAGGCGTTGTGCATGCGCGTCCGCACGACCGAGGTATACCACTCCCAGCAATTGGCGCGGACGATGGGCGAATTGGCTTCGAGGGCATCCTTGTAGAGGTCGTCGAGGATGAAGCAGTCGACTCGGTTACCCGTGAGCGCCCCTTCGCGCCCGACGGAGAGCAGCCCGCCGCGGCGGCCGATGACCTCCACTTCGTCGGCCGTACGGATATAACCGGGCGGCTTCGCCCCCTGTTTGATGGTCGTGGCGGGAAAAAGCGCGGCATATTCGCGCGATTCGATGATACGTTGCACGCGGCGGTTGAATTTCGAAGCCAGCGCCCCGGAATAGGAGGCGATCGCAACGCGCAGGTCGGGATCGAGCCCCAGCACGTAGGCCGGAAGCAGTGTCGTCGCGCCGACGCTCTTGCCGTGCTGGGGCGGCATGGTGACGATCAGACGCCGGATGCGCCCGGTGGCAAAAGCCTCCAGCACACGGTAATACGCCCGGTGGAAGGGTTGCAGCTCGAGGAAGGGATAGACTGCCAGCGCGAATGTGCCGAACGAAGGGGGCACACCCGCAGCGGAGGAGGGAGCCCCGGACGACCCGGCTCCATCCGTGCAGACCGCCCCGCACCCGGGCACGGCGGGCCGGCCGGCAATAGCACCTTGGGCGGGGGAAGCAGGCCGGACGGGCGCGGCGGAAATATCGGGCGCGACGGGCTGACCGGAGAGTACAGACTGAACGCAGGAAAGGGGCTGGACGGGCGCGGCGCGAAGGCAGGGCACAGCGGAAATGTCGGGTGCGACGGAAATATCGCCGGGAACGGACTGATCGCAGGGAACCGATTGGTCACTGGGAACGGAAGATCCGGTGGGAACTGACTGGTCGGATGCGACAAACTGGACGCTGGAAAGGGGCTGGCCGGGCACGGCGCGAAGGCCGGGGAAATCGGGATCGAGGATGGCGGCAGGTACGAAAACCTCTGCGGAAGGAATTTCCGCAGAGGCCGGGTCGGTTTTAACAGACATTGGTTTGGTTTTTGAACCCTATGCGCGGCGCCGCGGCGGGAGGTTCGGAAGAAAATGACGTTCCGGCGGCTGCGCCGGGCCCGGAGGGATGGCCGGAACGGTTGGGGCGGACTACACGTAGCGCTTCAGCTCGGAGAAATCGAAGTCGTTGAGCACTTCGCCCCCGGCTTGCGTGGTGTGGAATTCCCACCAGACGGGCACGAGATCCGTAACGGGGTGCCGTACCCCTTCGGGCAGCGAAACGCGGCCGCGGTAGACGATGACCGACGCCGTGAGGCGGCAGTCCGTATCGCCGAAGCGGAACGCAAGTGAACCCGAAAAATAGTTCCCGCCGTCGATGGCGTCCGACAACCGTGCCGCCGCCTCATGGTAAAGTTCAGATGAAACCGAATACATAGTTGATAATTAGCAAGATTTTTGCAAATAAATTTGCAGGCAGAAATAAATTGTTTAACTTTGCAGGACAAAGATAAGTTCAAATATTGAATTTTCAAATAAAATATTCAATTTTTTAATATAAAATTTTCCGATTAAAAGCTATGAACGAACGGGTAAAACTGATACGGAAACAGTTGGGGATGACGCAAGAACAACTGGCACAGCGGCTTGGCATCGGCAAGGCGGCCCTCTCGATGATCGAGACCGGGAAGGCGGGTCTCTCGGCACGCAACCGGAACATCCTGGTTCAGGAATTGAACGTAAATCCCGAATGGCTCGAAAGCGGCAAGGGCAACATGTTCAACGCCGAACCCGACCTGACAGCTTACATGCACCGCACGGACAATTCGTTGCCGTTGCAGAGCGTGCCCCTCTACTCGATCGAGGGCACGGCGGGGCTGGTACCGCTGTTCGCCGACCAGGCGCAGGCCAAACCCGTGAATTTCATCCACATTCCCAACCTGCCCAAATGCGACGGCGCCATATATATCGTAGGGGATTCGATGTACCCGCTGCTCAAAAGCGGCGACATCGTACTTTACAAACAACTGGGCGACATCAACGACATCTTCTGGGGCGACATGTATCTGCTGTCGATCGACATCGACGGCGAGGAGTACGT